>Ga0307928_10002517_pt1 | contig 14077 bp, 19 predicted proteins | sample AceLakmetagen232_FD_201815 | JGI IMG/M metagenome (GOLD analysis project Ga0307928, IMG submission 201815) | Saline water microbial communities from Ace Lake, Antarctica - #232 | ecosystem: Environmental > Aquatic > Non-marine Saline and Alkaline > Saline | place: Antarctica: Ace Lake... | reverse complement strand
CACTGGCTTTAAGAGCAGCCTGTACAATTGAGGTGAAGGGCTCTTGGCCAGCCTTGGCCATAAGCTGCATGAGAGTCTGGTAGTGCGTACCGAGCGAGAGGATAGCGGCCTCTGTCTCCTGCATTCCCTTTCGCTGATAGGTCATACGTCTGGTGATGGAGGTTATACTCTTACCAGCAAGGTCGGTCTGTGCTGTCAGCGCCGAATAAACAGATGTCAGGGAAGCTACTTCACTAACACCAGAGCCCCTGACGGCTGCGTCTAGATCCTTACGCATCTTTAGAGCAGCAGCTACAGCTTCCTTGCCCTCTACATCTATGCGGAATAGATATGTAGTTCCATAATCTGCCATGTCTACCTCACACGCATAGTTCTATGCTTATTTAGCCTTGCGTTTTTGACGAGTTTTTCTGTAAGATCATCTTCAATGTCGTTCATTAGATACTGTTCTTCTTGACCAGTAGGCCACATCCAGCGTGCTGGGATGTTACCACCTTCTAGAATAGTACCCCACTGCAGTTCTGGATAGCGCGGATCCTTAGTACCAAGCACACCGACAGTACGTCTAGAGTATCTACGTATGCGGTGTATGTTCATAGGATCACTAGTATCAGTTAGTGAGCGTAGCAGATCACCGGATCTACGAAGAATAGGCCCAGTAGGACCATAACCAAGTGCAGCTCGCTGACGCTGTGTAGATGGAGCTAGCTCTTTCCACTGTGGCGGGCCTTCATCTAGAAAGCGATCCTCTAAGGTAGAAATAGCTAGAGCCAGAGCAGCAGGCGCAGATTCGTCCTGCGTTTTAGCTATTCCTTCCTGTATGTCCCGTAGGACCTCGTCTATCTTTTTTAGCCCTACAGGCTTAACTGTCAGTACCAGAAACATTTCTTCTATCCCTCGTAGGCACAGACGGTCCTCTCTTCATGAGTTCTTTTACGATACCCTTACGCCAGGAAATGATTAGCAAGTCTTCCATTAGAGAGTCTTCCTGATCTAGGATTCCTCCCTCACGTGGTAGGTGTCTCCAGCCAGAGTTCTCCATCATACGCCACACAGACCAGGATCTTTCTGGCGTGTGGAGCCCCCAGGATTCATCATCTATCTCTTCCACTGTAGGAGACTTTCCCTCGCGGAGGAGCCAAACAAGGAGTTGTTTATCTAACTTGTCTCTTTGTTTGGCTCCTCTACTTCCCCCTCGGCTCCTTCCTCCTTAGGCATCTCAGGTAGCCAGTGGGGATTTAGAGCAAAGATGGCGTCCTTCCAGATAGCTCCAAGGGCCTCCGGTAGAGTTAGATAACTCTCTAGAGTAAGTTCATCCATGTTGAGCTGCTCTGGATAAGGGGTCTCTTCTCCGTCTTCACTCACCTTAGGAAGATTTTTCACCGAGAGAGTTCCTGCGTGTATAGCAGGATAGGTTTGCAGAATAGCCACTCTAGCTAGTAACTGTCTTTCTGCTAGATCACCTGAGCGAGCGTCAAACCATACCTCTGAGCGTCTTATGCCCATTTCTATGGAGGCCTGGCCCACTTCTATCTCTACGTTGTAGTCGTCGTCCTGATACTTCACTAGATCCTTACGCATGGGTCCCCTTCCTTCTTAGTCGTATTCGTACTCCACCATGATCTTCGCGTCGTTTGCCGGTAGACTAGCTACCTCGAAGGTAAGTACACCAGCCGTCACTGTATAGGCTGTAGTAACTACCTGAAGTACACCGTCTACATACACAGTGATGATCGCGGCTGTTCTAGGTGTCTGAGATAGATTGAAGGTACGATGAGTACCATTACCTTCGAAAGCATCCAACATGTACTTGCCCAGTGAGATCACCAGGATGATGGAGGCAGCAGTGAAGCCCTCATCTACAGACGTGAAGGTGTGACCGTTCTCGTCTACGGTAGCATCATTTGCTACCAGAGAATAGACGAATTCTCCTACAGTAGAGTCTTCCATCGAAGAAGGCTGTACTGTGGCCATCGCATTGAGTAGTATGTAGGTGCGCCAGACCTTCTGCCCAAAGGTAGTGCTTCCAGGCTGAGAGTCTATACCTCGCTGCATACCCCACAAGACTATCTCAGGCTCATCGCCCTGCTCGTCGGTGGCGAAGGCGATTTTCTTCGTAGTGTCCGACCCAAAGGTTTTCGTACCGGTCAGTAGAGCTACCACGTCTATGTTGGTCTTAGACGAGCGTAGCTGTCCAGTAGGAACTTCTGTGGGCGGTAGAGTGAAGGTGTAGTAGGCCCGATCATCTCCTCGAGCAGTAATCCTCTGAGCCTCTGGGAGTGCAATACTCAAACCTAGAACACCACTGATCAGAAGGCCTGGATAGGCCTCATTGAAGGGAGTACCTGATGGAACCTTGATAACGCCATCTGTATCCCGCAGGGCTACACGTGCATTTCTAAGCCCTATGCCAGTCGATACTTCATTCTGTGTTATTGTCATCTTAGTCAGCCTCCTCATACATAACTCTAGCTCTGAATAGAATTCCCTCGTACTCCACATCGAAGGTCTTATCCCATATATGACCTCCTCTGCCAGCGTACGTTAGAATTAGTGTTCCCATTCCATGACCAGGAGTAATACCACCGGCTGCGTCATTGAGAACACTGATTAGCTCCTCTCGTGCTGCACGTATGTTTCTATAGCCTCTCCCTCTGTCATACAGACGGACTACTACTGTCTGCTGACGTATGTAGCTTACTCCAGTAAGCTCTTCACCTGAATCCTGTACCGATACAGCTAAGAGACCAGTAGAAAGGCCCGCAGCTCTCCTGACTTTCACAGCTGCATTCAGGATGTCTATGGACAGATCTCCAGCTTCCAGTATATTATCTGCACCACCAGTAACTAGAGCCCTGAAGGTAGCAGCAGCTGTACTTGTCTTTAGAAAGTTCCATACAAACTCAGAGGTGTCATTTATCTGCATTAGCCACCAAGCCTAGCTCTATATAGTTCTGGCAGGATACACAGATCATACGCACAGTCATACGAAAAGCTGCCTCAGGATCGGTGTTCTCGTGGAGCTCTAACTCTATATCGTAGCTCCTACACTTAGCACACAGGAAGCCGGTCTGCTGGTGTCTTCCTGGCATTACAAAGCTTCCAGTTTTCTGCAGTAGCTCATTCACGTTCATGCAGGACTACCTCTATCTTGTACGCGTATCTACTACAGTAGAGTGTATCAAAGGTTCGCTCTATACCAGTAGCTTCCTGTGTAGCACGAACCTCGTCGCCAGTTTTAAGAGCTGGAGTATCCCAGGGAGCCATAATTCCCCAAAGAGCCACACCTACACCAAGTTCTCCAGTGAGGGCTGCGGGCTTCTTCTCAGTTGCACGACTTCCGAAGCCGCCTACTGGCTGTATCCTTCCTGTAAATGTCCATGTAGTCTCAGTCTGATCTGGAGTACGACCTTTTCGGTACACCACTACAGTCCATGGATCCTTACTTATGATGTAGGAAGTATCCGCCCTACGAGCCATCCAGTTCATCCTACAGCCCCCATTCCTGTGCCATACTTACCCTTTACACCCTTTCGAAGACTAAGAATTACTCCGTGTAGATTCTGCGACTGGAAGTGGTGTGTTACTCTACCTAGCCCCTCAGCATAGTCTGGCTGTGTAGCTGCCTCTATCTGAAGCTGAAGTAGAAGCTCTACTAGTGCTAGATCAGCTACTATATCTAGATCTTCTCCTGGTATGGTGGCATAGGCAGTTTCGGCCTCGTTGATAGCATGTACTTTACTATACCAGAGCTGTACATCCTGACCTGTGACACCTGGGGTGGGCTCCAGTACAACCTGATCATTCTGTCTACGCCAATTACCTAGATTAGCAGAATAGAAGGCATCAGCTTTAATATTCTCTATGACGTGTTCAGAAACTAGATCGTATCGTATAGGTCTACGTAGCATACTTTCGCGTATGGCGCCTATATTCACTACAGTCATAGCTTCGTCCGCTGGCCATAGAACATCTACTATAGTCACGGCACCTGCTGGTAGGTCGTATGCACTCTGATCTAGAGTAGTTGTAAACTCCCACAGGACGATATACGGATTGTAGCGACTGTAGTAGCGTATAGCTGATGCTATCTGCCTTTCAGTCTTATCCGTAGCATAGGTCTGCAGAGAATACTTGTCCTCCATAGCTGTCTGAATATCGGCTACTAGCATCTTGGCTGTTCCTCCCAGAGCTGATATAGCACATTCTGCCGTTCCTGCCGTGCACAGGTCTTGTGGTGGAGAATCGGCAGCACAGGGGGAGCCTCGACCACCTTCTCGAGCACGCCTCTCCGTAGACTTTCGTGTATCCGGCCCTTAAAGCGGCGATGCGTCCTAAACAGTCTAATGTGTTTCTCGTGCGTATTAGGACCAATACCGTGGCCGTCTACTAGGTTCTCTCTATGAATCGCAACCAGCTCTGTGTACCTGGCTTCCTCACTCTCTACGAACTCAGTGATCCACTGTAGTAGATCTTCTTCTGCCCGCTCGTCAGCATCCAGATGTAGCACCCACTCGGCAGTGCAGTGCTTCAGTCCATAGTTTCGCGCGGCTGAGAAGTCCATGTTAAGTGGGTGAGCTAGTAGCCGTACGCAGGGATAGGCATTTAGAAGCTCTAGTGTACCGTCTGTGCTACCTGTATCTACAGCTACTATGTCTCCAAGACTGTTCCAGAGGTGCAGGTTGTCCAGATACGCAGGTAGTAGAACTTCTTCGTTCTTCACCAGTAGATGCACGTCGATCTTTTTCATCGGGGCTGCCTCCAGGTACCATCTATAATCCGGCCCCGTCTAACAGCGCCTTCTAGCTTTTCCAGTAGCTGTACACGTATGTAGCGCTTATCTGGACCGTAGAGTCTGAAGTCGGCTGCGAAGCCTGCTAGCACGTCCTTCCAGTATGCGGGACGATAGAGAATAGCATCAGAGTTAAAGGGGCCTGGATACCTAACAGTAGGTACCGATATGTGTGTATTCTGTGATAGCTCAAACATGCCGGTAAGGATCCGTGATAGCTCCTTCATAGACGTATAGTTCTGTAGAGTAGAGTGGCACACGCAGCCTGACAGCATATAGCGAGTACGCAAGGAACCCAGTCTAGGAAGAGCCATCTCACGTAGGTGCGGCTTAGCAACTCCGGCAGCTACCAGCTTTTTCCGTACCGCCTTAGCAGTACCAGGCTGCACTATTCCTAGTACACTATGTCCTCTACGCAGTAGTTCCTTATAGGCTATACCTTCGCCACCGGACACGCCTATATCTAGTACCAGTCCAGGCTGAGCTTTTAGCTTCTCTGATACCACATCAAAGAAGATCTTGTGCTGTGCAACTGCTCCGTTAGCCAGTGTCTCAGCAGGTCCAGGCTTCTCTTTCTTCTGTAGCTTTAGCGCCCTACGAGGATTAAAGCGCCCTACTACCTCTAGTAATTCTCTTGCTGCCGCATCTGCGCCATGATTCTCTATGAACCACTGTGCACCAGCTATCCCTCGCACCCTAGCTTCTGTCTGATTGTAGTAGACCCAGCGCATAGCGTCAATAAGAATATCCAGATCACATAGACGCCACTGCCCTCCTATGGGCGCACGTTCCACACTCTTCGTAGGAATCGGCCAGTTAACTACTGAGTTAGCCAGAGCCTTCATACCGGTATTATCGGAAAAGATAGTAGGGAGACCTGTGGCCATAGCTTCACGTGGTGGTAGCCCGAAGCCCTCTCCCTTTGAGGGAAATACGTAGGCATCCGCGTCCTTTAGAAACTGTAACATTCGCGGTGGGTAGTAGTCTTCACTGACAATTGTTATCCGAGAGTCATCTATATCCGGCAACTGGTGCTCTCTATAGCCGCATATATCGTTGCGAGTTTTAAGAATTAGCCGCACGTTCTTCTGTGCAGGGAAGGCCTTCTTGAAGGAATCGATAAGTTCCAAGGGGCCCTTTCTTCCTGACAGTGTTCCATGCGTGACGAACGTAAACGTGTCCCTTTCTGGACGCTCATAGGTAGCGCCTATATAGTATAGCGGATTAACTGCTAGAGGCGCTATCTCTATTGGCTTTTTTACGAACTTACCAAAGATTTCCCTACAGTATTCTGAGGGAACTATGAGCATGTCTACGTCGTTACACTGATGTCGCCACTCTGGATGCGTCTCTAGCGGGTCATCAGCTTCGTACATTGTTATCCCAATCTTGCAGGGTGTTGGTAGCTTGTGGAACTCCCCAGGAGTTGCCATACAGATACCTACTAAGGCGGGCTCTTTGGGCTCTCTGGCTAGCATTTCTATAGTCCGAGGATCCAGTCCATCTTTTACTACAAACCAGCACTGCGAGATATGGAGTTTCTGACCTTGAGCTATTAGTGCATGTACCATGTTCTCTGCCGCTGTAGCGTAGCCGTCTCCCATAGAGAACGGACTAAGCCAGTGGATATGCTCTTTACTGTAAGCAGATATCTTACCAGGTCGGATATCTACTAGACGCTGCTCCCACAGGTGTACTGCCGCTGCATATGGAACTTCCGTCCATACGTCAGGCGGCAGTGACACCTGGTGGGTGCTGCAGGACTGGCGTACACCAGTCTTGTTCCTTACTAGCATAGTGGGGCCCCCTTTTTGCCTCTATGTCTAGGCCGATATGGAGAGGGTGGAGTAAGCGTTCGCTACCACCATCTTTTTGGCAAACCTGGTCCGCACGTTCCTGCTGAACTTGTCGACGTTGGTGTAGGCACCAGGCAGAGTAGGATCGTCGTGCGCTGCATACTCTGCGTACACCAAGGGCATTGGTGCCAGCGGGATATAGGGCGCATAGATGTACCCCGTATCGAGCTGTGATGTCGGGTAGTATCCCATGATCGCCCTATCGGTGTTCAGATACGACGTAAGGTATACGTCCCAGAGACCCTGGACTCCTACCTGTTCTACTCCCATGCGGAACGGTACGGGCCCGCCCTTAGGAAGAGCTGCAGGGATGAAGCTCTGCATCTTCTTCATGTACGTGATGAAGCGGCGTCCGCCTACGATCCACTGTGCATGGCGGTATCTGTTACCGTAGATGGCGTCCTCTGCGTCGATCAGGGCATCACCCAAGGTCTGATACCAGCTCTTGGCCGTTGTGTAGCCTGCGCCAATTGTCCAGTGCCAGTTGGTATTACCCGAACCTGCACCAACAAGGATCTCAGACAGACACACCTGGTCGATGGCCCGTAGAATCTCTTGCGCCATCTGGTTTACCAGTGCACCCTCAACGTCGATACCCAGAGCACCGCGAGCGTCCTCAGCAACCTCAGTTGACCAGGTGGCTCCCAGGATGTGCTTGATAGCAGTCACGGTGTCAGACGTGATTACCATCTTGAGACGCTTCGGTACAGCGTTCTCTTCACTCAGGGAATAGTCGCAGTCTGGCGTTGCGATACTCTCGTCACCATCATCTTCCCGCTGGAAGTCCTCATAGAAGATACGACCTACACCGCCCGAGACAATCGGAAGGGGCTGGACAGCCGCAATCTTGTTTACGATTAGATGCGGGAAGACCATGCGGATGATCGGTAGTGCGAACTTCTGGGGCAGAGCTACGTCAGTCTGTAGAGTGGCCTCTAAAAGTCCGCCACTCTTCCTGCCCATACTTATGTGCTGCTGGTTCTCAAACATCATGGCCAGAGGACCCCACTGGTGCTCTGGTATTTCTGACAGGCCCTGGGCCTTGGTGCCTTCGAGCAGCCACATCCACTTACTGATAAGTGCATCCTGATACTGCATCTGATCAGCTATGAAGCCGTCGTTGGCACCGTCGGGCTGTAGGACCCGATACGGTGAAACTCGTGTTGGCATCGTCGTACCTCCTAAGTTAGTTGCTCTGATCTACGATCGTCTGTTCCGCCTACCCTGAGAAAGTTCCAGGATACGTGCCTGCTCCGGTGTTATCGCTGGATCAGCCGGAGGAGCACCACTAGGATCCATGTTAGGCAGATTACTCTTTCCTAGAGCGGACTCCAGAACTACAGGAGCTCCGGGAACTACAACAGCTGCAGGAGTAGCATCTGCAACTAGCTCCTGAAGAGAGGCTGCTCGTACACTTTCCAGTACTGGAGCTATGGCCTCAATGGTGCCTACGCCCATAGCTGTCAGCTTGTCTGCCATGATCTTGGACAGACCGCAATTTGATGCCTCTAGGATAGCCAGGCGACCTACGTCTGGCGATGGCGCGGCTGCGGCAGCTAGCTGAGTCTTAAGCGTCGCGTTAGCGTCCGCTAAAGTAGCTATCGCCCCATCCTTCGCCTCCAAGAGGGGTGTGGTGTGAGCGTCAAGCAGATCCTGCCTGTGCTCCACCAGTCCTTCCAAAGTCAGTTCTGTGAAGTCCATCAGATTATCCTCCTCTATGACCTTCCACTGTGGTGCCTCTTCTAGTACACGACGTATACCTGCTCCTTCGATGCCGCCTTGCTCACATAGATCAATGCCTACGATAACCGCACTGACCATCTCTTCAACTACGGTGGCATCTTCTAAAGCTCGCATACGGCTACTATACTTAGAGGCTCTAAGGGATGTATCCTGCAAAACCCTGTCCCGTATTAGAACCATCACATCGTTACCTTCAGCCGTAGGCGAGATCATCGCCTCATAGAATATCTCTGCTCCTTTCCGCCACAAGGGCTTAGTTACTCTTCCTACCGGCAATCCCGAAGCATACATGGCTGTGCCGGTCTCTCCCGCAACCTTAGCGTGTCTGCTGTAGACAGTTACTATACCACCAGCAGACATGAACAGGTTGGTAGCTTCCATACACCTGTCGTTGAACTCCTTGGAGTAGTACCTACCTTTACCACCCTGGCTAAGTACCTCATCTACAAGAACGCAGCCCTGAAAGCGTAGACTCTTCTCGTCCTCACTCTCACTCTCCAGGATACTAAAAGGTCGGGCCATAGCGCCTATTGTATGCATCCCCACGTGCTCTTCTATAGCAACGTAGCTAGGTAAAACCTCTTTTTCACCTGCGTCAAGTATTACTACTCCCTGCTCGTCTAGAGTATAGGGCAGCTCCCAAAGCTTTCCCATATACTCAAAGACTACCTTATCCGGATAGGTCCTCTTTATCCAGATGCCTTCCATGGTGCTAGGATCTACTGCATAGCGAGTCTCAAGAGCTACACGTAGTCTGTCATGTATATCTTCATGAGCCAGCTCTACAGATTCTAGCACATTCGCGTGTAGTGCAGCCATCTGAGCCTCCGCCTTCTTCTTTGAGGGGTGGCAGCCTTTAGTCTTGCCTGTGGGCTTGCCGTCTGAGCCCTTCTTATAGACACACCACTCCTCATTCTTCTTCGCGATTATCCACGGCATCTGTGTTCTCCTTCGCAACTAAGCGGGCTTTCAAAGCCTCCCACTCTACCTGTTTCATGTTAAGGTGTCGAGTAGCGACATACTCTGGATCTATAACACCCATCTCAACAAGGTCCTTGTCTGCCTGTGCATTGTAGTGCAGAGCTTGAGCAGCTGCTACCGAGTCGCCTATCGCTGTAGGTGGCCACATTATGTAGTATGGGATGCTTTTGGGGTCTAGACCCTTAAGAATGAGCTGCAAGTCTATCGTATGCTTGATAGCGCTGCTCAGCAGTGTCTGTATCGCCTGTATAGTTCGCGCGAACCGACGGTCCTGCTGCTCTAGAGTTGCCTTAGAGTTGATGTCCTCCTCTAGACCAAGATATGCAGGAGGGACACGCATGGACATTACTACCTTCCCGCGATAGTACTTTATAGCCCCTAGATTCGAGAACCCTGTGCTACTAGTATCCAGCACCTTAACATTTGCTAGCCCTTCCTGTGCCCGCCCGCCTATTTCATGATAAGCCCTCCCTATAAAGATATCCTTTACCACTGACAGTTGCTCTACCCCTTCAACGCCCTTAGCTATCTTACGTGTCAGTAGCTGATTCTTGAAGTTCCGAATGTGCGCAGTAGCTTCTTTCTCAGTCATGTCTGTAACATCGAGTATAAAGAGCAATCGCGCAAAGGCGCGTGTGAGCCAGTTAATTACTAGTGCTTCCTCCATAGCCTGTAACTTACGCCAGGAGGTCCGAGCAGTAAAGCCTATAGATCTTCCGTACTTTGCACTACCAGTATGGTTCCAGCGCATATGCTCTATCTGCCAGGGATAGAAGGAGGCTATAGGTAGCCGTGTAGCCGGCTGTACTTGTACAAAGGCCTCACCGTTCGGGTATAGCCGCCCTTGTGCGTCCTCCTGGCGCTCCATAGTAGCTGGAGGCATCCACATTAGCCGTATCACACGAGCATCCGTGTCTATCACGTACTGAAGGAAGTTGTCGCCGTACTTTAGCATGTCCCGGGCTATTCCGTAGGCTTTCTCATACCACAGAGTACGCTGTAGCACTTCGTCTATAAGCTGTCTAATTGAAGTCGGTATGCTGTCACTATCATGATAGGCTATCCAGAAAGATTCCTGAGAACCGCCCACTGCACTTACTGCATTGTCCGCAAGAATATCTAGACTAGTGGAAACCTCATCTACGGTCTCATCCATTTCTATCATATCACGATAGATTTCTAGCCGCTTGGTAGACGCATTGATAAAGGGAGCCGCTAGTGAAGACCACAGCTCCGCTCCTATCCCATCTGCAGTTGTCTTAGAAGCCTTCGGCCACGCGTCTCCTGCTACAAGACGAGCTACTCTGCGCCGCAGCCTAGATAGTCTAGCTGTCATGGTGTTCCTCCAGCTTGTACAGCTACCGTAATTGCCTCAACTAGCTTAAGAAGCACTAGAGCAGAGCCGCCGCTCAGTAGCCCTACTCCACCTATCTTAGCTAGCGATACCTTATTTGCCTGTACTCCATCTGTCAGGCCTTGCATCTTTTCTGGAGAGCAGCGCTCTTCTAGAGTAGCTATTCTAGTTCCACAGTCTCCCCTAAAGCCTTTCACTTCGTTTGTCAAATCAGCTAAGCCATCAACAACTGCAGTGAGGGTACCTCTTACCCACTTACTCCACTGCGGCCAATCCCCATTGCTACCACTCTCAGCTACCATGACGCTAGCTTCCTTTCGACTTTAGTGTACTGTACCCTAGTCCGACTACAGCACTTGCTAGAATGTATGCTATATAGCGGAGTATGGAATTGAACTCTACCTGATGTTCTAGTTCTCGTTGCCGACATGCTAAGAAGGAGTCTGGTGTTGGTCTTCCTTCCGGAATAGCTGTTGGCATAAGATACGGTGTCTCAGTCGGCACTGTAGTAGATGTCGGCGTAACACTGGGTGTAACAGCTGGCTTAGTAGCGGTAGGCACGGTTGTCGCTGTGGGTGTCGGCTGAATTAGGTATCGTACAAAGAAGTCTATCGGTCCAATGCTATACTTTACCTGACCAGGTGGTATATCACATACTAGTAGATTAACTCCCCAAGGACCACAAGGTCTTACTGACGAATTTCCAGCTACCTCCATGTCGTCTGGCATTTCTAGGTAGATGCGCAGCTTCTCTGCTACTCTCGTGAATACTATCTCGTAGTACCCATCTATTCCTGGATACCCTGGTGGTGTACCACTTTGGCTATTTCCTACGATTGTATTGCAGTGAACGCTCACTACTGTTTCAGGCACAGGAGGGCCGTTCTCGCTGCCCAGAGTCACATACCCCCAAACCGTAAACTCCGGACCAGCAGCCTCTACACTTAGATAAGCTAATAGCCAGAATAGACCTACCGTAACCGCCGATACACAGCGTTTCTTAAGCATCTGGCACTATGTCCCCGAATAGTAGTGGAGTAGCGTCTGGATACTCCCAGACTGGTTTTCCATTCTCGTAGCCAGCTATAAGAGTCGTGTGCTGCTCCCCGAAGCCGAAGTTGTCTGCTATGTCCTCCAGTGGGAGGGCCATCTGGTAGCCAGCCGCTATTGCTTTCTCCTTGAAGTCCTTGTCCTCCGCAAACCGTCGAGTTTCCGTCCATGGACCCAGTTCTTGTAGCAGCTGTGTCCTGAAGCATACCGCACTCCCTACAAAGTCTATGACTTCATGATAGTCAGGGTGTGTCTTGATAAGTTCGTCTGTGAAGACACATGAACCGTGCCAGTATTTGAAGAGACCTACACAGCCAATCTTCGGGTGAGTATCCAGAAGGCGTACTACCTCTGTTAGCCAGCCAGGCTTGTACAGAAGATCGGTATCCAGCTTCATCACGATGTCGCCTCGGGCTATCGCGAAGCCTCTGTTCATAGCTACGCCTATACCCTGGTTGTGGTCTGCATTGAAGAGTACATGAGAGATCTTCTTTGCCCGCATCATGGCGAAAAGATACGTTTGGGTCTCCTCATCACTAGCGTCGTCCATCACAATAATCTGATGTGGGTACCTGGTGTTGAGCTGCATAGAACGTAGACTCTTCTCCAGATACTCTTTTCGCTTATACGACAGTACAATTAGACTAGCAAATCTCATGTTGATACACTCCACAGAATAACTGCGACTACTAGTACGGCAGTAAGTGTCAGTACTCCTGCACAGAAGCCCTGCATAAAGCGGTCCTGCGCAGTAAGTAGCATTCCTTTTACGTCTTCCCAGTCTTCAAGTGTTCCAGCTGCATGCTGCTTAAGTGTAGCCTCAGCTGACTTTGCATCTTCAGCGTTAGTCATACCACTCCTCTTTTAGCGGGATGTTATACTTCTTGTGTATGTACCTAACACCCCTGCGGATTCCGGCAGTTTCCTCTTCTTCCGTCTGAATACGTGGGTGGGTCAGGTGATAGCCAATGATACCTTCGCACATCACCATTGTAAGACCCTTACTTCTCATGCTGTAGCCCATCTCGCAATCCTCTGAACGACTTCCGGCAAGATTAGGATCAAACCCGCCTGTCATCTCAAAAGCGTCTACAGGGATCACTAGGTTTCCAGTCAGTGCAGCCCCCGAGCACTTTACTACCTCACTACAGTCCCAGCCCTTTCTTCTAAGACGCTGATCTGCTATGCCGAGGCCCTCGAACGGTGGCTGACGAACTCCCTTCTTCAGCCAGTCATACCTTCCAGCAATTATTACCTCTGGACTAGCTGTTAGATGCTTAGTAACTGCGTGCTCAACTGCCCCAGGGTTCAAGATCACATCGCTATCGAGAAACCAGATGTGCGTTACTGCCACAGAAAGACTCTGTACCGCCGAGTTCCTAGCTGCACCAGGATCATACGCAGTGCGCTCTAGCCAACAGTAGCCGACATCAAACGACTCAACGACCGCCAGCGTGTCATCGGTGCTTCCATGATCACAGACTACTACATCGAACCCCTGTCTGGTCTGAAGTTCAAGTCCGTGTAGCACCAGTCTCAGGTTATCCGCACGGTTGTAGGTAGGTATAGCGAAGCCAATTCTCATCTAAGTAAGATCTCCTTCGTAGGAGCACCTCTGGCGCGTATGTGGCATAGATTGAACTTTCCTGGTCCTTCGAACGTCCTACGTATCTCGATGAAGTTACCTAGGCAGCCAAACTTGTCTATGACATCCTGGTAGGACCACTGTGGCCATATATGGCCTACTCCGCCCATACTGATAGGAACAGTGATAACAATTGAGGTGCGGGCCACTCTGCGTATTTCGCTTAGGAGCAATTTATGTGTTTGCAAGTGTTCAAAGACCTCACTCGCCACTACTGTATCAAAGCTCCGATCCTTGAAGGGCAACGCGTCCTTTTCTATATCATGTATGTGAAAGTGGGCTCCTGGGAAGAGCTTCTTTCCTAGCGCAATAGCTTTGGGAGAGATATCTACACCAGTATACCAACCTACATTTGGCTTGACGCGTGCAGCTAGATAGCCAGGCCCGCACCCTAAATCTAGTACTGAACCAAGCAGGTACTGTTCAACTACCTGAGAATGGTCGCGAGTAGCCCAGTAGTACACGGACTCGTTTCTGGTCCACTCTGCATCAAGTTCTTTAACTGTTACTATCTGTGTCAGATCCTGTTTCATGGATATTCATCCAGTTTCTGTAGAACTGCATATACGTGCGTCTCGTCCCAAACCTGATTACGCATTGCTCCCCATCTACCGTGGCGCCCATTGACTAAGATGTCACTACCCATCGACCCAGAC
>Ga0307928_10002515_pt1 | contig 14079 bp, 34 predicted proteins | sample AceLakmetagen232_FD_201815 | JGI IMG/M metagenome (GOLD analysis project Ga0307928, IMG submission 201815) | Saline water microbial communities from Ace Lake, Antarctica - #232 | ecosystem: Environmental > Aquatic > Non-marine Saline and Alkaline > Saline | place: Antarctica: Ace Lake... | reverse complement strand
AGTCGGCCCAGGTCTCGGCAATGTCGTGCTGCGTCGCGTCGATGCTGACTGCGTGTCTAGGCATCGATGGACTCCAGCCATTCCCAGCACGCCTCGTTGGTGCGCTCCATCTCTGCCTGGTACCTCTCACACGCCGCCGCAAAGTCGGCAAGCTCGTCTGATATTGGCTGAGTCAGCGGCACAGTATGTGCTTGAATCGTGATGTGCTCCCGCACCGCGCCTTCGTCGAGGTAATAGCCGCTCAGGTCAGCGTCGCTCGCCTTGCCCGGCAGCACTGTCGCCACGACCAGCGCCGCCGCACCCTTGACCACGCCCAGTAGGAAATTACGTCTGTTCATCATTCCCTCCTTGCTAACCGAAGCGCCTTCATCTCTTCTGCATCCCGCCGTTTCTGTTGGAACATTTGCATCGCTTGATACGACGGGCTCGCCCGCACGGCAGCCATCCTCAGTGTCTCGTTTTCTGTCTCTAGCTCCTGGACGCGTTGCTGTAGCTCCCAGCGTTCGCCCACCTTCCCCTCATCATACTTTCGGCGGTAGGCGTCAAGCAATCGCCGCTGTCTTTCTATCGTGCGGTTATCGGCGCTCATGGCCAACATGCACGACAGCAGCAGGCCCAACATCGCTGACGCTGGGACAATCAGAACAAGCCACCATGGGTTCATCGCGTCACCTCGTAGGCCATCTTGCGCAGATCGGCAGGGCCAGCCGCCAGACGCATTAGCACATCCTCTTGCCCCGTCAGCTCACGCCACTCTGCCGTATCACTGTCGGTCCATGCGTTCCCTTGGTGGTACAGCAGCACGGCGCGAGCCAGCTTGCGGGCGCTGCGGGCAGCGGCCAACAGCTCTAGCCCGGCGCGCCGGCGGCGCTCGTCTCGATCGCCAAACGTCTCGTATTCAGCATCAAGCACATACTCAATCTTGCTCAGTCGCTCGGGGTCCATCATCCCTCCGCCTTCCTACAGTTCCCACACGGCACACAGTATAGCATGCCGTCGATCTCGATACCGTGGTTCCGTGGCTTGGCACGCCCCGCGATGCGCACAATGCCTGTCTTGCCGTGTAAGGGCATGCCCGCGCAGTAGTGCTTAGCGTACCACACCTGGATAGTCGAGCCGACGCGGGGATTAAGGAGCATTGTCCCTCCTCCTATCCAAACCTACGCTCGTTGCGCACGTCAATATAGCATTGTGCGCATACCCAACCAGCCGCCGTTTTGCGCCATCCCTTGCGCCGCATCTCGACCTCGGCGACTTTGACGCTCGGTTCGGTTAGCTGCTCGTTGGCGTTGCAATATGCGCACACGGCAATCTGTCGCTTGCCCCGCTCTACTGAGGACACCTTGCCTATGCGCTCGGCCATATCCAGGTCATAGTGCTCCTGGCAGCAGGTGTCCTCAGGCTGGTAGCCGCCATAGTGCGAGACCGACACGGCAGGCTTGTCGCACCAATAACAGGTGATGATCTCGCGGCCGCCCACCTCGTCAGCCGGCGCGCGCTCCCATTTATGCCCCTTCTTGACGAATACCATGCCGTTGGCCGAATATGGCGCGGCGATGTGAACAACGCTTCCGCCCAGTTTCACGAACCCCGAATTGCCAGTGAGCATCATCCCTCCTATATCGGTATTTGCTCGCCATAGAACGTATCCATTTTACCCTTGATGTCGTTGCGTTCCCAGTCCACGTACAAAGGTAGAATCTGTCCAGACTCACCACCTCTCTGCTTGCGCAGCCCAAGGATCAGCAGGTTCGGCGTCACCTCGAGGTCTAGGTCATTGAGCCGGTAGCCAATGGGATAGTCCTTGGCCGGTATCCACAGCGAAATCAGCTTGTCAGCCATCTGCTCGATCTTGCTGGTCTCCTGGCCATCGCCTATATGCGGCAACTTCACTTCCCGGTCCTGAGTCTGGCGCCCTGCCTGTACGCCCAAGAACACCGGGGCGGCCAGCCGCCTGCTCATATGCTTTGCTCTCTGTGCGTTGTCCATGACCTGCATCCTTCGTTCGCCTCGTATCGCGGGGTCGATCTCTTGCAGATAATCCAAGAATATGGCTCGCGGCGATACGCCCTGCTTTTGCTTGATGTCCAACAATGCTTTGTCCACCACTGGCAGCGTGAGCGTCCCTATTTCGTTGGCGTCCCCCAGTGCATAGCCTAGCATCCACACGGGCATCACCGCTCGTCGGTTGCCAGCCTGCTCGACGCGGACCATCTCGTCGTCTGTGGCTAGCCCCTGCCACAGCGTTGACGCGCTGAGCCTGGCGGTCCTAGCGATGTCATAGAACGTGATCTCCTCAATAGACATCTCCCAAGACACAAACACGCTCATCTCGTCGCACGTCCGCTCCTCTGCCTCGGCCTCGGCCCACACCTGGTCGGCGACATTCTTGGCTAGAAACTGCAGAAATGAGGTTTTGTAGTGTGAGGTGTAGGCTAGGACAACGATCAGCTCCCCCGGCCAGAACGGTAGCAAAAACTCGTCCAGCGCCTCGATGCCCGAGAGCACAGCGCGTCGTTTTGTGCCGCGCCGTTGGCGAATGGTCTCCAGCGTAACGCGGGCCACGTCCTGTGGCGCGTAGACAAGGTTGCTCACGATTGCGTTTTCCATTCGCATGCCCACACCCACGGGTTGGCGTCCCAGCCTAGTCCGCGCTTGGCATAGATGGCGTCCCACGAGTGCCGAAAGCGGGTCGTTGCATAGCCGGGGATGCTGGTGTTCGTGCGGTCCACGCCCTCTGCTAGGGCGTTGTCGTCGCCAATGTCCTGTATTCGCTCAACCCACACGCGCTTGACGACCATATCAATTCGATCCTCAGCTAACCACAGCGTATCGCCGGGGACACCGAAGGGGCAGCGGCCTACCTCTGGGCCTAAGCGGTCGTCTTCTGTCCACCAATACCACCTGTCGCTCATACGGCGTGGGTTTTGCGCTGTCTTTAGCTCGCCACAATAAGCATCGATATATGGCGCCGGATGCTTTGCCTTGTGTCCAGGATACACGCCGCCGGCGTATGGCCCCGGCTGTGGCTCTATCGGCACTCTGTGCTGTGTCTTGAGCCCTGCCGGCATCGCCTGTATCTGTTCGTCCGTTAGCCCCAGTGCATGCTCAGTCACGTCGCGCCCCCTTCGAACATTTGCATCGGCTATCATACCGGCGCAATCCTCACGCCTTGCGCATTGCGGTGCACCGGGCTCGGCCTGTTCTCATACTCACGCGCCGCCTTGATCGTCTCTCGAATCGTGCTGATGTTGGGCCGCTCCTTTCGCTTGCCACGCCAGTCCTGCGTGTACCACCAGCCTCCCTCGCTATAGTATTGCCCAATCTCACGCGCCGCGTAACCTGCCGACCACAGCTTTTTGCCCTGAGCCGCCATCTTGCGCGCGTTGATTTTCTGGTCAACGCCACATACCTTGCATAGAGTAACTATCCATACTCGTGCGGGATACTTCCGTTGCGCTGGCTCCTCCTCTTCTGGGGGATCGCTGAATGGGAGTGATTCAGCAGCGTCTACTGAGGCTGCTGATACCTTTGCCGTAGTCTCTGTAGTAGTCTCTGTTAGGGATTCGTCCCTTTGGTCATGTTCCATCTGCCCTGTGGGGCAGTTACAATCATCCCTTTGGTCATGTTCCATTTTCCGCTCATCAATGACGGCCTGCCACGCGGCCAGAAAGTTCTCGTCGAGAATGCGGATGTGCGTGGTCGGTGCGCCGTTGAATCGGAACCGTGCTACCTCGACAATGCCCTTCTCGACCAGTATTTGTAGGCCGCGCCGTGCCTGCTTCTCGCTGACTCTGATCTCCGCGTGCCAGTCAGCATACCGCTTGGCTAGCCAATGGTAGCCGCGCTTTACCACGCGCAGCTTGGTTCGTCCGTTCCGCGCGGGCAGGTGCCAGTAGACAATCTGGCTCAACATCAGCCCGGCAACCAAGTCGCCGGCCATGTCAACGTAGATAGTCTTGAAATCTATCGTTTCCCGAGTCGTTGCTTCCCAAGCGAGAAATGCTTGCATGTGCCCTCCTATGCCGCCGCTCTCTTTTTCCATCCTGGCCTGTGCTCAAGCCTATGGCACTTAACGCAAAGAGTTATGCCGTTGTCTATATCGAAACGCTGTGCAGGGGAAAGGCACCAGGGCACGATGTGGTGAGCGTTGAGCTGGCCGCCCTTGGCCCCGCATCTTTGGCATGTATATCTGTCGCGCTCGTATACGGCAGTCCGCCACAGCGTCAGGCCCAGACAGCCCCCGTTGCGCTTCGTGCTCTTCCCCCGAACAACGTAGCCTGCTGCTTCAAGCTCTTTGAATATGGTCCGCGTTGCGCTTATCCCTTGCAGGTTGCTGTTTGCCAGCTCTGCCACGCTACTCACTGCCCCCCTGCAAATTAGATAGCCCAACATCCCCCGCGCCCCATACGATAGGCTAGCATCCTCTGCTATTCCCGTGGGGTATCTCATATACGCTTCCGGCGGTGCCTTGCCGCGAACAATCATGTGTCCCTCCTATGCCGCTGGCTTGGCGTTGCGCATCAAGTATTCCAGCTCGCGAGCTGATATGTCCGAGCTGATAATAGCATCATCAATCTTGTTTGGCGGTATCAACACCCAACACCGCTCCTTGCCTAGCTTCTTGCACAGATCCCAAGCCGCCTTGCGTGCGTCGGGGTCCATAACTAAGGTGATTCTGTCCGCTTGTGCTACCATGTCAAGCGTATCCTGCCCCGGCGTCTTGCCTGGCAGCCCGAGCACTTTGGCCTTGGCGTCATCGAGTCGCGCGAACAAGCACATGGCCTTGATCTCTCCCTCGACTAGGACCACGTGGCCGTCTAGCGTGGCCTCGGGATTACAGAGAAACGGTGGGTGTTCGCCTAGCAGTGTGGGTCGCATCAGGTAGCGGTACTTGCCCGCGTCGTCTGCGTTCATCAATCGGAGCTTGACGTTACGCGGCTCCCCGTCTGCGCCAAAGAGCGGGATGGTCTCGGCGTCGCTGCGGAAGCGAGCGCCAGCGTGGTAGAACTCGCGGTCACTCACCCAGCCTAGTTGCCAAAAAGACTGAAACGAGTTGGGTATGCCACGGTCGACGCGCCAGTGCCTTTTCCCTTCGCTATCCATCTGCGCCCACTGTTCCCAGATTCTTTCCGAGCGTAGGTGGGCCAGTGCTTTCTCAGCCGAGCGCTTGCGCGCCTCCTCCTCTGCAACGCGCTCTTTCCGCCACGCCTCCATCTCTTCTGCAGAGAGGCGCTGTGTGCTGCTGTCTGGCCAGAATATCGCGCCACAGACGCGGCACCATCCCATCGGTTTTCCTGACTTGCTGCCCAAGAACCAGCGGCAGCGGTCGGGCTTTCCGTGTCCCGTGTGGCCCTGGTCTCCGCACTTGGGGCACGACGAACTCCATTCGTTGCTCGTGTGCTGACGGATGTGCTGTACCTGGCCCTCGTATGCTGCGAACACTGGCGGTAACTGCATCGCGGCTCCTTAACTATTGGTAAAGGCAAACGAGGCTATGGCTCTCCAGTGATGGCCAGTATCTCTTGAGTCAGCTCGAGCAAGGCTATCGAACCGGGCTCGTGTGGCGCAATCACTATGGGTACAACCTTGCGAATGGCGCGCAGCTTGGCTTTCAGCACCACGTTTTCGCGCTGATATTGGTCGCGCTCTTGCTCTGCTCTGTCCGCGGCGTGCTCGGCGTTCTCTAGGTAGCCCTCAGTTTTTGCCAGTCCGTCTTCCATCATCCCTCCTCCGGCGCCGCGCGCCCCGCGGCTGTGATTGTGTAGGGCGTGCGGAACACTAATTCTCCGAGTGGCGCAATCCAGCCATGGCTCTCCAGCGAGAGAAACGTTCCCCGGTAAAGCGCCCGCGTTCCCAGTATCGTCGATGGATTGGGGCCACCATACCGTATCAGCTTTCCCCCTGCCGCTAGCTTCTCCAGCGTTTCTCTTTGCGCTTTGCTCATGCCTCACCGTCCAGGATACAGAAAAGATCGTGCAAGTGCCCCAGTACTCCAACGTCACTTCCACTGTTCCCCATCACGTCGGCGACAGCACGTATCTCGGACAGCTTGGCCTCCGCCGCCACGCGCCCATCATACTCCACTGCCAACCGTAGCTGAAGATCGGATACCTGCTCGGCGTCTGGCGCTTCCAAGGCAGCAAGGCGCTGCTCGTGGTCGTCAACCTGCCTAGCGAGCGTGGTTCTCCCGTCGACTATAGGGTCTTCCCACTCGCCCGTCACTGACTCTGGGTCTACGATAAATCCTGGCATTACGATAGCTCCTTTCGTAGTCTCGCTCTGTCTGTCACTCGTCCAGAGTGTCGAGAATGTCTAGAACGTTGATATGGCCACCCCCGAGATGGTCCCACATGTTTGGCATGAGCTTGCGTATCTCGGCCAGCTTGGCCTCCGCCACATCCCCTCGCTTCTCGGAGGCGACCAGGTAGATTTTGTGTGCGGACAGCTTGCCCCCCACCACCACCCGCTTGTCGTGCTCCTCGACCAACCGCTGCTTGAGCTTGGCGATTGTGCTGTGGTCGTGACGCATTTGGTCCTGATAGTAGGTCTCTGATTGCCCCGCTTCGCCTTCTGGCGCGTCTCCCGCTGACTCCAGCGCGGCAAGGCGCTGTTTGTAGCTGGAAACTATACCGTTGATCGCCCCGACCAAATCAATACGCCATGCCCGCACGGCGTCCCGGTAGATCCGTTCCCAGGCATCTGGCCAGCGCTCCTGATACACGCTCGCCGCCGGTATCGCGCCTGTGTCCAGCGGGCCATAGCCGTCAAGGTCTTTGTCGTAGCTCATGTTCCCTCCTGTACGCGCACAGTGGCGAATGTGTCAGCAGCCCCACACGGGCGACGTAGCTATAACATAAACAACCCCGCCAAAGACGACCAGCTCCAAGGCACACACCACCCACAAGCAGATTAGGCATATGGTGTCAAATGTTTTCTCGCTCACGCCCCCCCCTCCTTGATTGCCTAGTCGAGGTTCTGGTGGAACAACGGCAACTCGTCAGGACTCATCACCTCGGGCACCTTTGCCCAGTCTACGCCGCTCTTTCCCATCTTGGTCTCGACAATCAGTGTCGCGTTCTCCGCCCCAAAAGCGTCGGAAAGTCGCTGGCGCATCTCTGCGCCGAGACCCCCGCGCTCTGGCGGAAGTTGTAGAAGTAACGGCAGGACATCTACAATAGGTCCTAGTATATGTTCTGTAAGGCGCTTGTTGGACGCCCGCAAACGGCTGTTCTCAGATCGAAGTTGCTCTAGCTCGTCGCTCATGCCCCCCCCTGTACGCGAAAAAGCCACGACAGATGGTTTGCGGTAAGAGTCGTCACAAAGGACGTTGTTCTTCCATCTGTCGTGGCTTCTTGCCATTTTAACTCCCTTGCATCCAAACTCTGTACCGCGATCTCAGTATACACCCAACCCCCGCCGTTGTCAAGGGGTATGGCTGACGTTCTCTAGCGCACGCAGCGCTGCCCTCACGCGCTCGCGGGGTCGCTGCGTTTTGTCCTCCAGCACAGCGCGCGCCTGGCTAGCGGAGACCCATAACGGGTAATATACGTCGCGGTGCCATTTGTCGCGCTCGACCCTGCTCTCGGCAATCTGCTGCTTTAGCCCCACGTTCTCGTGCTCTAGTTCCGCGATGGTGTTGCGCTGTTGCTGCCATGCTGGACAGTAGATCATGCCACCGCTAATCGACGGTATGTAGCCCAGCGCCTCTAGTTTTTTTTGTTCTTCTTCTAGCTCTGCCCACGCTGTCTCCCCTGCCGTTAGCGTGGCTTCGTCGCCTTTGCTCATGTTCCCTCCGTCAATATCAGACTTAGTTGCGGGGCCATGTCCGCGATGTCCGCCTTGCCGTAGATGATCTTGGGCGGCTTGCTTTTGTATCCCCATCTCTCTAGCAGCGCGGCGGGCATCTCGTTATCTTGGCGTATGTGCCCCGCACGCAGCTCGGCAACGCAGTCGGCGCACAGGTCCGAGTGCTCGATGATATCCCAGTTCTCGACTTTGAGTTTGCCAGTCACAAAGCCACAGCGCGGGCAGCAGCCATCGTCCCACGTATCCTGGCCGCCGCGCTTGAGACCGACGGCTAGGTACTTGACGTGGTTGTGCGACACCTCATAGCGGCCAGTGATAGCGTCCAGCGCACGGTTGCCGTTGAGGGCGCGGAGAATGTGGGCGTTGGTAGTCATTGGTAAACCGCCGCATTGTTATTGGTCGCACTGCTAGTCTCTTCTGACAGCCTGTCGATGTAAAGCTCACAGACGATAACTTGCAGGTCTGTGATTTGCCGTTGCAGCGATTGGTATGCGCACACGCCAAGGATCGCCACGACGACGATCAGCAGGACTATGCCCAAAACTCGCTTATCCCTCATCGTCCTCCCCCTTCTCTATCGGCTCGCCCAGTTGTTCCCTCGTAGGCCTGGGTATCAGCGTGGTCCCGTCGCGCCATATTGTGCGCTTCCAGATCACGGTATCGAGCGAGATCACCGCGCCCTTTTCGTTGACGGTCACTGTGCCGCCGCCGAGGTGGTAGTCAGCCATCGCTTGCCTCCCTAGCGGGGATACCCCTCGTGCAACTCGCCGTCCTCGCGAGTATGCCAGGCCCCGCTTACGTGGAATGTTTCCGAGTCGCAGACATCCTCTTCGTCTCTACCGTTCGGACACATATAGACGTCACCGCTCACGACCGTCGTTGCTCTCCACTCGCGTGCCGGAAAGTTTCCATAATGATCCCAATACACTAGCTTCGCGCCACAGAGCGGGCACTTAGGCTCCATCGCTCGCCTCGCTATTCTCCAGCGCAGCCTCGATGGCAGCGTGCGGGGTGGGCGCGTCAAAACAGTTATAGTAGTAGTCGTCCCAGTTCTGATACATCTCCACCATCACATGGGCCTCTGATTTCTTGGGCGTTACGACCATGTGCACTTCTGCGCGATAGCAGGTGAAAGAGTAATCCTTTTTAGAGTCTGTATACTGAGACTTGAACCACCGCCCTATCAGCTCTGGCAGCCCGCTCGCGTCGTTCTTGTTGTCGCAAGGTATCCGCACGACTTCGCCCGTCTCTGTGGCATATGGCTCGTTGTCGCGTTGTAGTAGATCGCTCACTGTTGCACCCCTCTGTAGCGCACCGACCAAAACAGCACGAGCACCGCCGCCGCGATAGCAGCGGCTATCAGGATGGCTTGAAGGGCTGGATTCATGTTATCCACCACGCGCCTAGCGCGAACACGGCCAGTACCACGAACAAATAGATCAGTACCCACCCCAGCCAGCGCCACTTGATCGGCTGGCAGTCGTCGTATCGAGGAGTCATGGCTGCGGGGCCTCGAGCGCTGTCTGCTGCGCCTCTTCCAGCGCATAACGCAGCGCGGCCTCTGCTGTCCATACTTCTCTGGGCAAATCGCTAACAGCGCAACGTGACTCCATCGCATCGAGTAGCGCCCGCGTCTTGACTGCGACGTTGGCGCTGTGCTTTAGCCGTGCTGCGTTGGTGTAGAAGACAGCCCCGCCAACCGTCTCTTTTAGCTTCTGTATCGCGTCGACAAGGCACTGCCCCGCTTCGTCAGCATCAAACGAGTCTATGCTGGCTATCTCGTCCCACACGTCATAGAGACGGATGGCCTCAGTTGCGGCCGCCTCCAGCTCTGCGATGCGCTTATCCTTGGCGTCTACAACCTTCTTGCTCGCTTTCGGATTGCGATGCCCCTGAGCCCAGCGTACAAGCCCACTGTTTGCGGCGGCGCGTTCAGCAATTAAGTCTTGCTCTCCCATCTCTACCCCTCCTCTGGTGCTATCGCGTCATGCAGAGACTTCGAGGCGGCGTCTAGCTCGGCCAGGGGCAAAGCCCCAATGCGATACCCCGCCAGCGCAGCAAGCAACCGCGCCGCCTTTACGCGTAGCTCCGCGATGCGCTCCCTATCTTTCCCCCGCGCAGTTCGCAGCGCAAGGTTCTCGTTGCACATTGCCATGTACACGGCCCAGACATCCTCTGTGCTTTCCTCGCCTCGCCGCTTGTTCGCGTACCAGATATCGTCCTTGTCTATCTGTGTCATGCTAGCCTGACTCCTTGCGCGTCGCGATCCGCCGTGCCTCTCGCATCTCTCTCCTCCTAAATAGGCGGCGGGGCCCCGCCGTTTGCTTGATTTCCCCGCCGCCAATGGTCTCCGCTTCGCTCGCGGCTCAGCTTTCCTGAGCCCGTTGCATTTCCGTCTCCCTGGTCCACTACGATCACGTTATTGCGAGCTACGACTATTCAGTTGAAACTCCCCCTGTGTGGTCTCGCCGGTTCCGCGTTGCTTGTCGTATAATCTCCGAGGTATCGTTGTAGACATCCCAGATAATTCATTCGTGCGTCCCCGGCGTGCCTTTGGATGATCACGCCCAGCGTGTGTATACAGCCTGTCGGATAGGTTGGCGCTGGGCGATGATGACGCTATATCTCCATTGCTTCCGTGGCTGGCGCGCGGGCCGCGTGCTCGACGTAGGCGGCGTACAGCTCCTTGGCGTCTGCTAGCGTGCCTTTCCACTGTTTCATGCCCTGGCGTGTGCTCAGCGCCGTGAGCACTTGGTCCAGGCCCAGCGCGTTGTCAACGAGTCCGCACTTGAGCACGGCCAGCGCCTTTTTCGCGTCGCTGGTACTCCCCGGATAATCGGTCATAGACTCGACGCCAAACGCGCGCTTGGTCGCGTCCTTGTCCAGCCCAAGATTTTGTCCAGCCGCTTCGTAGAACTTCCAGCCTTCGGTCGACGCCCAGTGTTTGTCGGCGTTGTTTTGTTTGGGTTCACTCTGCTGGTCGTCTTGTTTTTGCTCGTCTTGCTTCTGGCCTGTCTCTCCTGCGTCTGCATCATCATCCTTGGTCGGTATGATGAACGTCCGCATGAGCTGGTACTTTTGCGCTGCGGTCGTGGCCTTGTTGATGCCCTTGTCTTTCATGCCATAGTCCATGGCCTCTGCGGTCCACTGAGTAACCCACACAGCGCCAGTGTCGCTGTCGCCAAATACCGACTCAACTGTCACGACCGACTTGAACCCCCTGCTCCATTCCGGTTCGCTTTGTTCAACGCTGACGACTTGGAAGTAGTGTGCAATACCGGCGTCTGACAACGCACACTGCACCGCTGCCGCTACGTCCGCGTGCTCGACAAACTTGTATTTGTCCTGTTGATTGAATCCGAGCTTGCCAACGCTACCGACCTTGCCCATGGCTGTCGCCATCTTCTTGTTCAGCGACGCAACGGCTGCCCAGTCTGGCGCATGTATCGTCCCCCCTGCCATCTCGATTGTGATTCCGTTTGTTTCCACTTTCCCCTCCATACGGCTCGTCGCTTGGGTCAGTCCGCAGTTGTCTCAGCGGGTGCCACCTCAACAGTAACGGCTTGGTTATCTGCATGCACCTCCTCGCGCGGTCGCGTCCCTCGCCATTCATACCGTAGCGCTACCCCTGCCTCCCTTCTGGTCATGCCGCCGTCACCATCGCATATGGTACAGCCAGGCACCCATTCGTCACCGTCTTGTATCTCGATACTCTGTTTGTCCCCGCCGCAAAAGGGGCAGTAGACAACCTGTTGCCGTTCGTCGTGCGCACGCCAGTATCCGCGCCACACAACCCGGGCTATTTCGTGGTAGCTGGCCCCATTTGCATCTAGGCGCTGCCGCTCTGCTTCGTCGCGCTTGTACTCGAGATCGTAGGCCCTGGTCGGCGATAATGTATCTGTACCACCTGCGCCAGTAGGCTGGCCTTCGCCCATGCCTTCTCCCTCCTGTATAGTCACTCGCCGCTGACGCTATGCCGAGCGCAACCGTTGCGCCCAGCCAAAAGCCTAGAACTATGAGCACGTCGCATCCTCGACCATGTTCTGTGCGCGGGTAGCCTGGACTGGTCCCAGCCGCGCCATGTATGCTTTGTAGCCCTCGGGGTCGCGTTCTGCATAGTCAACCAAGTAGGCAACAACCGCGTCGTGGTCCCGTCGTAGCTGCTCGTTGGTCCGCGTGTCTTTCCCCACTTCACTCTCCTGTGGCCTTGGCGATAATCCAGCTCAGGATGTCATCGCCGTGGATGCATAGGACAACTGCCACGAGGCTGACCACCACTACCGCCACCGCTATCACTAGGCCCCTGTCAGCCATTCGCCTCGTCCTCTCCTGTCTCATCTTCCTCATCATAGCACATCTCGGGGTTGTTGCGTATCCGCTCATATTCCCTGTTCCATCGCCACGTGCCCGGGTGTGCTCGCACTGTCCAGTCGTAGCCGTCCATGCCGTCCATGTTGCCATAGTCGCGCTGGTATACACTGGTCACGCTGGCTCCTCCGGCAGCTCGCCGCCGCAGATAACAATACACGCCTTGACCAAGGCCACGCGCCAGGAGTTGTCGCCCGGCTCGCGCGCAACGCGGTTCCCTTTGCCGCAAATGGTCGCAAGCCATGCGGGGTCTGCTATAGAGTGGCGATTCTCCATGGCGAGACTATACGCCTTGCCGATGATTCCGTTCATGCTACCTCCTCGCTTTTGTCGGGCGTCCTCTCGTAAGCCTGGTACGCCTGCATCACCTTCATAAACGCTTTGCGATACAGCGGTGCATCCCCGCGCTCTAGCCGCGAGATATACCCCTTGCAGTAGCCGGTCAAGGTTTCTGCTTCAACTTGTGTCAAGTCCAGCCGCCTGCGAAACGACCGGATAAACTTGGGCCGTTTCTCGGGTTCCAAGCCCCGCCACAAAACAACCTCTCTCGGCAATCTCGGCATGTTACCTCCCGCTGTCTTACCTCATCCCTCACGCCAACCCGCGTCGTGTGTGGGCTAGCGTGAGGGCGCGATCTCTCGCGCCTGAGTGTCTAGTCGCTGTGCGAGAAGTGTGCTCGCGTCTGGGCTACGTCTGCTGCTCTCCGTGCCATCGCTTTTCGCGCCCATGCTACCCACCGGCCCTTCGTAGCGGTCGGGGTCAATCCCCCGTCACACTGTGCGATTGCCCATGCTCTGTCCCAGTCCCCAGTCTTCGCCATCTCTAGGGCTTCGTTGCTCTGTGTGATTTGGGCCTGCATTTCGTTCTCCCCCGCCGCGTGCGTTGGTTATCGGCTCAGCACTTTAGCCGTCAGTAGTTCATCTGCCTTGGTCGCGTTGCGGTCGGCCTTGCAGGTGAACCATTCGTCGAATCCGTCCTCAGTCCCAAATCGGTCAACCCACATCGCGCGGCTGCGGTCGTAGGCGGCCATCATATTTTTGAGTGCTTCTGCAAAGTTCATCTCTGTTCCCTCCGCTGTCTCTCTGTCTCATCTCTAGATACAGTATAAGCGCAAACGCACTTGCTATGCGTAAAGATAGCGTCAATATCAAAGAGTACACAACGCCGGGTTTTCGTCGTTAGACTACTCACCCGGCGTTGGTGCGGGGGCCAGGGGAGGGAGATACCTGGCCGAGGGAGAATCGCCCCGCACGTGTTAGCTACGTTTTAGCGCGTCGTATCCGCCACCAGCCGCAAAGCCGCTCAGGAACCCTGCGCCGATGGTCTCGACAACGATCATGAACAGCGGCAAGAACGCCGCTCCGTCTGTGATGACTTGGTAGAATGCGGGCACGTGCGCCACGCCACTGAGCACCAAGCCTGCGATAACAGCCGCGAGGACTGCCTGCTTGCCCTCGATGACGAACTGTGTCTTGAAAAACTGTACCGCGATGCCTACGAGCACTGCGCCCGCAAGGCCCCAAAGCTCAAACGAGATCCCACCTTCTGGCATCCTATCTCCTCCTACCTCTGCCCCACCCTCGCATACGTCGCCCCAAGCGCCACGGCCACGCGCCGTTCCGCGCTACGATGTTTGGCGGGCACGGACCTCTGCCGCGTCCCGTCTTTGGTCCTTGGCCGTTCGGCCCTGTCCTGTCACCTCTTGGCATTGCCTCTCCTTGGTAGTGCCTTGCACCATCTTGTCACCGCCCTAGCTCTGGCGTGCTCGGGCATGTTTCGAATCCCCGGTGGCGCGCCTAGCGCCTTGAGTCGTTTCACTAGTTCGCTTGTGTCGTTACCCTTGAGTCGTTCGAGCTGTACCACGTCCCAGTCTGTCGGCACGTCACCGATTGCGGCCACGGT
>Ga0307928_10002514_pt1 | contig 14079 bp, 17 predicted proteins | sample AceLakmetagen232_FD_201815 | JGI IMG/M metagenome (GOLD analysis project Ga0307928, IMG submission 201815) | Saline water microbial communities from Ace Lake, Antarctica - #232 | ecosystem: Environmental > Aquatic > Non-marine Saline and Alkaline > Saline | place: Antarctica: Ace Lake... | reverse complement strand
GAGGAGTTTAAGCCTATGCTGTTCAATATGTGTGTTCAGTTGATGGAGTCAATCCACAGAGAAGAAGTAGTAAACCAATAGGAGTACGATGAAACAGAAGATGATGGTTGGACAGTTTGATGTTGAAAATGGTAATGTGTTTGTTCCTTGCGCGAAGCAGCCGGACGGTATTTGCGAAATCTAAGAAGATGGTTGCGTGGTGCAAAGAGAACATTACTGTGGAAGGCAAGTATACATTGATCAAAGTCATCCCAAATGAACTGCACATTCAAAAGAAGAGTACCCTTGAGTTCAAACTTATCTAAAGAGATCAAGAGACTGGACGATCTTCTTAGGAAGGTGGTCAGGAAAGAGGAGGTGTATTATGTGTGTAAAAGAGTTGGGTCTGATGTCGCGCACCTTTTCGTGCGCAGCCGCCTCGCTACTCGATGGGACAGAAGAAACTGCCACTTGCTCTGTAGGGAGTGCCACAGCGAGTCACACGGTGGTGAGGACGTGTACACAAGGGAGTTCATATCCAAAGAAGGCCAAGAGGCGTATGACGCTCTTAGATTGGACAGCAATCAAATGGTTGGGAATGTTAGGCTGTTTATGGAAGAAACGGAAAGGATGCTGAATGAAAATTCCTATTAGAGCAGAATGCGCTTTATAGTCAAACGGCGATCCTATGGAAGAATACAAGGAAACGGAAATAATAGAAACGGAACCAACAATGACAGTTGAAATTATATTGGATTCAGACAACTCGAGGGAAGTAGAGTGTACACGGGTTCAGGTGGTTGAAGGTATGCTTCATGTATTTAGTGGTGATGACGTAATTGAAATGTGGAACCTACAGTCGATCATGGGCGTTATTAACCATCTGGATAGTAAACAGACAAACTAGGTATAACTCATGAGTTTGGATAAAGCAATAGAGCATGGAAAGGAACACAGGAAGCCCTACTACGGCTCGAAGGCTATTGATCCATCGTGTAGGAATCATGGTTCGTGTCCGGCTTGCGAGAATGCTAGGAATGTCAAGGTGCTGAAACGTATGAGGGCTATTGATAACGGCAAAGAACCTGAAGAGCCTTGCTTGAGTGATGAAGTGAGGGATTACTAGACTGAATGAATAAACAGGCACACTTAAAGAAGTTGGTTGAAGCGCGTGAAAGTGAGAAAGAAAACCCGCAAAAAGAAAGAGGAGTACTTTATGCCACCTAAAAATCACCTGTTCAAGACAATTAAATGTTTGATGGCTAAAACAAGTCATAACCTAGTAGTGGGTAGTGGTTTACAACACAAGCGATTTGATGAGTGTTTGATGACTAAAACATGTTTGAGTACTAAAACATCAACGGAGCAGTCGTAAGTATATGACAGGGGCTACCTTATGACTTTTGAAATCTACACTGAGGATGGAATGGAGAAGCTGGAGTATCAGGATTACCTCAAGCGTTCTGAACTCATGGAGCAGCTTCAAGATAATCGAAGGTTCTTTCTTAACCTTGGACTAAAGTTGTTCTCGTTTGATCGTGCATGGATGGCAGAACATTCCAAAGAATCAGACTACTTACAAGGATTGTACCACGAATGGGAGATTAACCCTCTTCGTTTCTTCCTGCCTCACTGTGCGAACAACTCTGACTTCAATACTTCTTCCCATAAATTTATAAACAATTCATCGCATATCTATAATGGATTGATCGGACCTAACCGTTTCGGTAAATCCACGATTGCTTTCATAAAAGCATTAACGACTGGCGGAGTCATACCGTGTGATCCAAATTGGGAGATATTCAAAGATCATGGAGTTAAGTTCAGAGAATGGACTGGACCCAAAGAGATTGCATTTGCAACGTATAATCTAGGAAACATTCAAAAGACTCTATGGCCTCAGATAACGAGGTTCTGGACTCCAAAGGCAGAGCTTGGGGAGAAGTTCAGCAGTTACACGGCTCCGCAAGATCGGGCATTCACTGTACCTTTAGCGTGTGGGTCAATCATTCACATGATGTGTATGGCACAGCCACAAACTCTGTTCGAGTCTCAAGCACTACATGGCGTATTATGGGACGAACAGGGAACAGAGGCTAAGTTTGATGGTGCAAATGCTCGTATGCAAACACTAAGGTCATACTCCAAAGACGAAGATGGTAAAGAATACTTAACGGCAGGATGGCATATCTGTGCTGCAACACCTCACAAGGTTGAGGGACGAGCTGATACTGGAGGTGGAACATGGTTCCAAGGCATGTATGATGGAACTGTCACAAAAGGTCTTACGGTAGCGTTTTATAAAGGAAGTGTTATAGATGATGTGCCAGACTGGATTTTCCCCGAAAGAGAGAAAAAAGTTAAGCTCAAGGAACTTGAAGAGGCGATTGAAACTAACAACGCTAAGGCAGAGAGGGCAATCAGATCACGGTTGTTTGGTGACTTTGAAACTACTGGAGGCATGGTCTACGACGAATGGGATGATTCGGTACACGTTATCCACCAAGGACGCATAGAAGATTCATGGTGTGCCTTCAGGTGCATGGATCACGGTAGGACTAACCCTACATCATGCGTATGGGTTGCGATAACTCCAGACGACGAATACATAGCTTTCAGGGAATATCTGAAACCAGACCAAGTGATAAGCGAGAACGTCAAGCAGATAGTCAAGTTGTCTAGGAATACCCTTCTCGATAGAGGAACGGTCAGAATGGGAGAAGGAATGTTTAGTCGTTATCAAGAAGTAGTAGTTGACGAAAACAGTGAACAGTATATATTTGATGTGATTGATGGACGTTCTTTTAGGAATCCTGACACCAACTCAAGATATACGATTGGAGATATTTATAAGCTGAGTGGATTAAATAGGCTTCGCCCTGCTCCAATGCAGAGCATAGAGAGTACCATCCCAATAGTGAAAGAACTCTTAAAGATTGATCCAACCAGAAAGCATTTGATCACAGGTAAGATGGGTGCGCCAAGGCTTTACATTTCATCTGACTGCAAGAATCTGATTAAGCACATAAAGGGCTACCGGAACAAAGAAACAAAAGATGGAGTGTCTGAAAAGCCTAGCGCGAAGGATGACCATGATCTTGATGCTCTGAGATATGGATTCTCGATGGGACCGAGATACAACGTAAACAAACCTATTCGACCGAAGAAGGCATTAACAACGAAATCAAAAGGAAGGGGATATTGGATAAATGAAGAAAAGCCACATACACGCAGGGGGGGACGCGACCCCTTTACTGGATACTGAACTTATTGATAGAGTTGAGATTCTTGGAGATAACTTTCTATTGATAAAGTGCGTTAATGATCATAAACGAGATGAAAATGGGAATATACTTGTCGCGCATACGGATGAATATATTGACACGACCCTATGGTGTGAGATATTAAAGGTTGGCAAGGGGTGCAAACTAATACGTCAAAGCGATATAGGCGGATTTATGCACATTCCTGAATGGGAAGGCAGAGGATGGAATAAGATAGGGCCAAATATATTTGTCATGTCAGAGAAATTGATGGATAAGAAGAATCCTGTTTTACTACCAGTTATTTACACAAAGGATTGATATGAGTATATTGCAGAACGAAGAGACGATGACAAAATTCCTAGCAGACTCTGGTAGGGACTTTGAACGTTACAAGACAGACCGTGATTCAATCGGGTTTGACGACAAGATGCTTGTAAATGACGGAATGTATAGGTGTTTCAAGAATACGACACTAAAAGATGCAGAGCAAGCGGCAAGCCGCAAGGCTCCAGACACCAGAGCAAGCGTAGGATCGGTCAGATTCTTCCGCATGGTGAACCAAAAGGCTTCTTTAGGGTATGCTGTGTCCTCTTCCGTAGACGTTCCATTCAAATATGGCACTACAAAGAACCCTGAAGTGTGGGGGAGCGCAGACGAAGCCTCCAGTCAGGCTTCAATTCATAACGTATTGGCTAAATATGCGTGGAAAAATGGTAACTGTAAACAGAAGATGTATGAATTTTGGTTCCAAGCGCACAAATACTGCAATATCCCCATTCAAATCGTGATGAACAAGGACGTTCGCAAGATTGCCCTAAAAGATCAGAAGAGTGGAAAGGTGACGTTTAAGGAAAAAGAAGTAAACGTATTCCCTACATTCAACATTCTTCATTGGTCTATGCTTTATGCGGATATGTATGCCAAAAACATTAAAGATCAAAATTGCGTAGTAGTTCTTTCAATCGTTCCGTGGATGGAGATTCAAAAAGGACTCAAAGCCAAGTGGTACGACAAAGATCAGGTGCAGAAGATCAGGGAAAGCCTTAGGACATACCGTTGGGATGGAGCAGAGGGAGCTACGATACGACAGGATATGGTAGAAAACTCAGGCAGTACCGGATATACGGTAGGTGAGTCAGAACTTTATCTGAAATGGGACATCTATCGGTGGGTTCCGATTAAAGGTGAGAAGTACGACGATGAAGCAGACTACGAACTGTTTTGGTGTACCGCCATTGGCAACACGCTTTCAAAGAGTATCCCGATCCGCATGGAAACTGACTTCGACCCCGATGGTGAGATACCTATTCGGATGATTAAGGTAATCCCTGATGATACGGATATGCTGTATTCAATGTCATGGGGTGAAGCAGTTCGGTCAATGTATTCTATCGAATGTACCCTATGGGGGCAGACCATTGACAACATTGCAGGAGTAAACAATCCTCCTATTGTGTATGATTCTTCTCAGTTTAAGAGTATGCCAGATGGTGGATTCAAGTATTCCATTGGTCAGAAGTGGGATGTAGACGACATTGATAGGTCAATCAAAGAGTTTGCGCCAAGGGATACAACCTCACAAACATCACAGTTGATCAGGATTATCCAAGGAGAAGAGGGTATATCAGGTTCAATCAATGCTAACATGATGGGCGAGTCAAACGGTGGACGCACCCCTGCTTCGGAATCTATGGCGATCAACCGCTTTAGTCAGCAGCCGAATCTAGGCGAAACGTCCTATGTGCTTCACCAGCTTATCGGATTCATTGCAGCCAAGTACAAGTCTTATGCTCAGGCGTATATGCACCCCAAGATGATCAAGATGATTGCAGACGAAGAGCTTGATCATCCTGTATATGCTGAAGAAGCCGGATACCGGATATACGGAGACTTCGATGTAGAGATTGACGTGGTTGACGAGTTCGTTGAAGACTTCGTTCAGGCTGGACAGGAGCTTCAGTTACTACAGACCGTTTCGGCTAACCCTGCATTGATCGAAGGCAAGAAGCACAAGATAGATGTAGGCGTATGGATTGAAGGCATCTTCCGCCGATTGAAGGTAACTAATGCCGACAGAATTGTTATACCTCAAGGTGGCATAGATGCACGTCTACGTCAGCGTGACGAGATTCGCGTGATGAAAGAGACAGGTCAATATATCGAACCTCAAGAAGGTGAAGACCAAGAGGCACACATAGCGGAACTTAACTTAGAGATCATGCGGTGGACACCTGTGCTAGATGCCGTTATTGATCCGGCAGACGGCGAACTCAAGGCGCAGCAAGGTCAAGCTAATGATCTAATCACTATGCTACTGAAACCTCACCTAGATGCACACAGGCAATTTATGGAGTCGCAGGGAGCGGCTCAACAACAGCAGCAGCAGAACCCCGAAGCGCAACAGACACCGGGGCAAATGGCTGGAAACGAGATAGCTGGAACATTAGGAGGTTTGAATGCCTAAAAATTACGTTGCGACTCTTCTCAAGTCCGAAGATCTGAAAGTCTTTTGGGGTGACATTAAGAGACAACGTGAATCTGCGTTGAAGATGTTGATTAACGATGAAGACGTTTCGTATGCAAAAGTAGTGAAAGCTCTTGACCGAGTTTTGGAACTGCCAAATATATACGAAAAAAGTGTTGACAGTGATAATAGTAATAAAGTATAAGGGGGTTATGAATGAGCGATCTTCAGAACGACGACCGTGAAAACGGTGACGAAGTAACAGAAGAACTCACGTCTGAACAGGAACAGTTAGCCAAGAAAGAAGCTGACATTCAATTCCTTAAAGGCAAATGGGGTGAAGAGAAAGCGGAACTACGACGCGAACTTGAAACCTTAAAACAACAGCAATACCAATTCGAGGGACGCATTAACGAACAACGTGACATGCAGAATCCCAAGGAACAAGCAGTTGATCCGTATGAGTTTGACGACGAAGCCAAAGAAAAGTTTGGTGATGATCCTTTTGAGATCATTAACTTCTTGAAAGGGCGCGAATCCGACATAAAACGGGAGCAATCAGAACTGGTAAACCTTGTAGTGGAAGCACTCAAGGAGCAGGATTCAAGTTACAAAAGCGAGCTTACGGGCTTGCGGAAAGAAATTGATCCTGAACTTCAGGCATGGAAACCAGCAATTCAAGAGCTTAGGCAAAATGAAAAGCTGAAAAGTTTGGATGATGAACAGTTAATCGAAATTGCTAAGATGCGTGACATGAAGCCATTGATGGAGTATCGAGGTGCGTCTGGTGGACAGAGAGGGCGTGAGTCCGAACAGAAAGCTAGGCCGTTTGATTCAAACTCTGCTGGTGGTCAGATGTTAATGAAAATGTTTAGCGGTGACGCAAAACGCGCACAAAGTGCTTGGGATCGTGCTGAAGCTAAGAAAGGAAGTCGGTAATGAAGAAACGTGCAACTGCCCCGAATGTAAAAGTGTCTGGTAAATATCGTGACACACGAGCAGAGATGCTCAAGGACTTGGAAGAACAGGATAAAGGATTTGCGTATTGCTACCTTGATCCTGAAATTACGCAAGCCCAGTTGGAACGCGGAGGTTATGAGTTGGTCAAGGACGAAAAGGGTGATGCCCTTCGCTGGCGCGAAGACGTGATTGCCAAGCGTCCACTGGAAGACTTTATAGCAGAACGCGAGGCGGAAACAGAAGCTAGTGCTGACGCTGTGAAACAGTTATATTGTCGCAAGCCGGAAGGCGATGTGGACAAACACGGTGAAGAGTACTGGAAGAAGAATAGTGCAGGTAAACGGGTCGCCAAACGGAAAGACCCAAGTGAAATAGAGAATCATGGAGGTATGTGATGGCTGCGAATGTAGAAATGATTGAAGGTGCGCGGATTATCGCCAATGGTGGTGAGATTACGTCGGATCGTTATATTAACGATAGCTCGAATGATCTTACTAAAGGTCAGATTTGTTACTTGAGTGCGGGAACGATGGTTCCTCTTCGCTCTGGTGCTGGTGTGTTGACGACTGGTGATGCCCCGTTTGATGCTGCTAGTAAGTATTTTATGGTGCTAGAAACCGTTGACGTTTCGGCAAACTTGGCGGCGAATGTTGCCGTGCAGGAAATCAACGCCGACACACTCCTTGAGGCTTATGTCGTTGATTCTAGCGCAAGTGGTGATGTTGAGATGGCTGTTGCCGATATAGGCGCAAAGCATCCTCTGTACATGACTGCCGCTGGTCTTGTTGGTGTTGATAATGTTGACAATACGGCTCCTATTGTTGTTATTGAAGACGTTATGGACAACTACGAGCCTTATCAGATGGGCGGAGATTACGAAGAGGATTCTTCGGGTGTTCGTCACGACCGTGTGCGCTTCAAAATTCTCAGCGCATTGATTGCTTAATCAGGAAGGATAGACTAAAATGGATATTACAAAAAGTGCAAGTGCAGTAGCGCAACTCGGTACGACTGGCAGTGACACGCTGACTCAGGAAAACTTCATCAATCTGATCAACGCTTATGTTGACGAGGTTATGGATCAGACCTACGGTTCAGTGGATAGCGAACAGCTTATGGGTTTGTTCCAGATCAAGGATCAGAAGCAGGACATCTTCAAGATCAAGACGAAGAATCGCCCCGGTGGTATTGTTCCTCTGTCGCGTGATGCGGATGATCTGACATTCATTACGGCTGGCGAAGGCTTCCCGTATGAGTTCAGCGTGTATCAGTTCCGTCAAGCTGTTAAGCATGAACGCAAATTGTCTGAAGTAGACGACATTGGCGCGATTACCGATCAGTACGATTGGCTGGCGGATAACTCACATCGTACACTGAAGCTGGCGACGGCTGACGTGTTTAACCGCGCTGTGAAGCCTACTAACGCTCCGTTCCTGTGTCCCGATGGAATGTATCTGATTGACTCGGCTCGTCCGAATCCCGATAAGAAAGTTCCTGACTGGAGCAACGAGGAAGCGGATAGCGCAGTGACAGAGGAAGCCATGTTTACGGCATACTCTAACGCATGGGCAATGACCGACGCAAAGGGTGATCCTTTACGCCAGAAGATTCAGAAGATTCTGATTCCTCAGGCTGCTGAACGTCTGATGTGGAAGCTTCTGAAGACTGAGAAGAAACTTGGCTCTGCCAACAATGACGCGAACTGGGCTGCTGGACGGTTTGAGTATGAAGTGCTGGATGAATTGACTTCTTCGAGCATCTTCTATATTGTTGGTGATGTGAAGAGCAAGGCTAATGGACTGCAACTGCGTTGGCAGAATCGGCCTTCGCTATTGGACATCAACTTCGAGAATCCTGATATCATGGGCAAGCGTATTCGCTTCGCATTTGGTATTGGTTCACTCGATCCTCGTTATGCGTGGCGCGGTGGTGCGCTGACAGGACTCTAATTCCCCAACCCGAACCCTCTGTACTGGGAAACCTTCTCCTACCAGTACAGAGGGGTTCTCTAGGAGGCTGATATGAATAAGTTAAATATGTTTCTTGCTGCAACGCTTATTGCGCTGGTCAGCATTTCGTTTGCTGGCGACGGTGGAAAACTTAGCGTTGGCGATGCGACCAATTACTTCAAGGTTAATGACGATGGCTCTGCTGAACTTAGCGGTGCTTTGACGGTTGGCGGCGGAGTGACTGATGTTGCTATTGCTGCCAATGCTGTTGGTACTGCGTCAATCACGAATGGTGCGGTCACGGCTGCAAAGACTGCTACTGCGGTTCAGACGAGCTTAGGCAAAGCTGATACTGCGTTGCAGCCCAATGCGGTTGCTTTGACTAATATCATCGTTGATGCTGACGCAAAGACCAATACGATTATTGTGGTTGGCGGGCAGATTACTAGCTGGATCGTAACTGAGTAAGGAGGGTGCTATGCGTTTAATTGCATTATTCCTTCTGCTGGTTGGAAGTGCCTATGCTGGACAGACGGTGCTTACCGTTGCTACCGATACGAATGGTGTTGGAACTGCAACTCAGTATAAGTTGACCGGAAAGATTGATACTATAAACGTGTCTGTTCTTGACGGAGCCACAACTGGAACTGTTGAAGTAGCGTATGCACCATTGTATATGGCAAGTGTTAATCTGGCAACCAATGCAGTAGTTACATCGAAGGTGTTCCGTCCAAGGGTGGATGCGACCGATGTAGCAGGTGTGGCGTTGACGGGTGATGCGCCTGTCATGTACTCATTGTTTGAGAATGACGTTACGGTTAGTGTCACGAACGCTGCGGCTTCTGCTGTATGGCGTGTAGTTATAATCACAGAATGAGGAGTTATCATGGCTTACAGTAAAGTGCCTACGGATTGGATGCCTTCATGGTCAGAAGACGAAACAGATATAACAGTACCGATTGCGTCCTTTCCTGAAATGACGGCAGGAAAAGCAGATGGAACCACTGGCGATATTGCGGAGATTCTATTTGCAATCTTAGAGCAACTGTGTGACGTGTTCTATGCTCAGGCTACGGCTGACAAACCCGCACAGTGGTATATGGCAAGATCGTCTTCTACCGATCCTGTCACAGGTGTTACAACGAACCAGTATTCTATCAGGCTTAATACTGCGGTTGCGGCTGGATCACGGCTCGTTGTTGATGAAGCGTAACATAACAGTTGCCTAAAGAACGTGCCGCCTGTAATATGGCGGCATTGTCTTTCAGGAGGGAACCATGAATCTAGCCGATCTATACGACGACGTGTGTACCATGACTATGAGTGCGCCGACCCCTGCGGTTGAGCGAACCTTTATTTCGTCCTTGAAGATGGTCATTCACGATTTGAACCAGAGGCTAAAGGAAAACGTCATCCCTCCTGCCTATGTGAGTTCTATTGATATTGGGTTTGAGGATTACTGTGATTCATGCTTCCACGCTGGAGTAAAATACTACGGACAGCGATTAGGAGCATGGGCGCAAGACCCTGATAGTGAGAGCTTTAACCTTTATCAGGCCGAACTTAAGAAAGTGATAGGACGTGCAATAGACGCAACTTCCGGTTTTGCTACAAGAAACGAGGAGTAACCATGCCGTTCGATTTTGATTATACAAGAGTTCTTGACTTTTCAAAAGCTCACCTTAGAGGGAATCTTGCCGTAGGATTGATTAGCGATAAGGACGTTCAGATCCAGCATGAAGTCCCTCTAGGTGCTGGAGAACAATCAATCGATTGGCTTCAGGAGAATAGACAGACACTTCGAGATGTAGCCATAGATCATCAGAAGCTAGATGGAGTATGGCGGTCGGTAGACATTAAGAGCCAGCAAAGCACGTCAAACAAAGAAGCCGTCCTAATCATCCAGACGTTCCGGTATGGATTCATCGAGAGCCTGACAAGTGAGACTGGCATAGACTTCTCTGAGGCTAGGCTGGTTCGAGGGAATGAGTGGCACGAAGGGAGCGTAAACGGTGAATTTGTGGCAGGTGACACCGCTGCAACCTCTACCAATCCACAGAAATACTTTTTAGTTGAATGGCACGGAGTAGACCCGAAGAAGGCTGAAACTATCCGTCAAGCTGTCAGGAATGTTTCACCAAACAACATTACTCTTGAGATCAACGGAGAAGCTTATGGGGAAGGGTTCTATGTTCTGGACGCTGTTAGCGAGATACCAGAGAGTTGGAATGACACCGATAAGTCAGCCAAGATCACTGCTTTATTTGCTAAGCCAAGGTTCAATCTTCAAGCATGGGAAAAGTATAACACTCCAGAGGAAGCAAAGGTTTATTACCTATTTGATGTTCCTGTTTATATTGCTCAGTCTTTAATCAACATCTACAATAAGCGTACAGGTGCTACTGGCACTGCTTCTGCTCCCGATCAGCGTGGACTTGTTAATATAACGATTAGAGATAAGTCAGACGAAAAGGACGATGGAACTTACGTTTCTGAAACTAACTGCCAGTCTGTTTCTCTAACTACATATCATTATGGGTTAGATGCTCCCAAGAACGTACCTGATAACGAGATGGGTATTACATATCGTGGACGGTTCGATCTAAGGGATGGAGTTTATTCAGGATATATTGTAAAGACGATCCGACAGACGCAGCACATACTTCCATTCAGGTCTTTGAATACTCATGGAAAGTACGAAACAGTTGAGCGGTATGCTGGAGCGTATGTAGATGGAAGTAATTACACTTCCGTAGCATTGACTTTTGTTGGTGCTACCGTATCATCGCATCCTACAGCTATCACACTTCCAGATAATTCACTTGAGTTAGGTAAAACGTGGCAGGTACAGAAGCGAGAAAATGAGGATTGTACCGAGGATTTGACTTTTGTTAATAGCACAGAGAAAAGTGTTGCAGATGTTGAATATGATTCTCAGGACTCCAATTCAGCCCACACGTCTACGACAGAGAAGATGAATCGAGAGTCTGCCAGTGTTGTTCTGGAAGCAGGATCGAATGAAGTTCTTCGAGCCAATGTTAGATACAACAAAGACACCGGACTTCTTGACGTGTCAGAGGATGTGACCTCTTCAAAACCTACTGATGGTCAGGACGTAGAAGAGAGTGCAGCGGCTACCAGAACAGTCACTAAGACTATAATGACCGATACGAAGCCGTCAGACCCCGCACAAGAGGACGGTAAGGTAAAGGCCACCCAATGGGAGGAGACAGAGTTTGAAGGACGCTACAGGGCTACTGAGAGCGTTGTAGAGGCTAAGGATCAGGAGTCTACTGGTGGAGTAGAGCGAGCAGACCAAAGTTCTGTCGTTGTTCGTCATACTCAAGCCGTTGAGGAAGTTGAAGTAGAACTGATTGAAGGCAGGATTGTAAATGTCGATAATCGAAAGACCGAGTTCGGTCGAGTAGCCACGTCCAAAGAGACAGTCACCCCGAAAGACCAAACTGGAGAATCAACCGAGATTAGGGCTGACAGGACTTCTGCAACGGCTACACACACTCAGGCATACGCTCCGGCAGATGATTCCCCCGAAGTAGGTAAGATCGTACAGGCTCAATCTGCTCCAACCGAGTTCGGGAAAAACAAGACGGCAAAGACCGTTGTTTCCCCGATCAACCAAGTCAATACTTCCAAAGCAGAGAGTCATTCAGAGAGTGTTGATCAAGAGGTAAATACTCAAGCAGACGCAGAGTTAGACGATCCGGTAGAGACACTTGGTGAGATTGTTGACGTGTCTAATTCAGGAACAGAGTTTCCAGATAAGGTTCAAACTTCACACCGTAGGAGAATAGCCAAGGATCAAGAAGCAACCGATGATGCAAAGGACTTGTATGTTCACCGTTCAACAGAAAAGCACACACAGACTAATGAACCCATTTCCGGTGCTTTCGTTCGCGGAACCATAGAGCGTATAGAGTCAGTCCCTACAGACTTTGGAAAGTTCAGAACGGCTATTGAGGCTTTGGAAGCACAGGCAATAACCGGAACAACCAAAGAGACGACTGTTGACTATTTCAGTAAGCAGTTGCAGTCCAAGGACAGGAACCAGTTAGAGGCAGGGACAGACATAACGGCTTTAGACGGATCGACAATCAAGATTTCGAAGTGGACTAGGAATGATTTCGACCTATATGACAACGATTCTGTTAGCGTCGAACCAATAGCGAGAAGTTCTGGATGGCTAAACGTAACTAACCGTTGGGGTATCGGGAAAGAAATTGTATTTAGAAACCAGCCAGTATCATGGATCTCAGGAACGCTTCTTCCTGAGTTTGATAACAACTATACTAATGACTTTAGATTTACAATGAATCAACATGGTTTGTACGACGGTGGAGCTTCTAGGACTGCGTATCAAGGTTCTGGCGAGACTGACATGATCATCTGGTCACCTCTTACTGGAAGTCTAAGGAAGCCAGAATTCCGCCAGCAAAAAAATAGTACTGGCAAGATGGTAGCTCAGGTGCGCTACCATAACTATACCGTAAAGACAAAGGTTGAAGCGACTATGGCTGGAGCGCAAGGAGTAGAACAAGACTTTCAATTAGAGACTCCTGCCCCTATCAAAACAGGCATTACGTCAGGAACGCTAAAGTGTGGTGCTAAGTTCTATATGGCTAGAGCTACATTTTATAAATCAACGACGGCATGGGCAACTGTAGATCCTGCTGCATAAAGGGTATCATTATGGACTTTGGGTTTGAAGCATATCAGAGAGTGCAAGACATAAGGATGCCAGACGATCCTTGGGTGGCTGCTGCACCAAACGCTGACTCATCTGCTCAGGTAGGTGAGAACTTTCCGTATCAGATATTTGAAGACAATGAAGAAGCCTATCATGTAAGGGCTGGTGGGTTCTTTGGACGTAATAAAGATGGTGACATAGAGTTTGCAGGAACAGACGCAAGTGTAAGCCAAGGAACATTTGACATAAACAACATAACCGATGACATTGGCGTAGGGGATGAAGTATGGGCTAATCTTGATATGACTGGTTCTGCATGGGACGTGACGTTTAGCACGGCTGCTGTAGTTCCAGAGGATGCTACACCAGACCAATACATGAATGTAATGGTAGGAAAGATTACGGCAGATGGAGAGATACGTCAGCACGTTTTTGGTCATATAAGTGTTGGAGGCGGAACAGGAGAGTCCTTAGGGCATTCATTCAAGCCAACATTGCTAACAGATACAACAGCAAGCATTACGCCGGGATACGTTGTCTATAGAGACGGCACGAAAGAGCTAATATCTCCATCTAACATAACTTTTTCTACTAACGACAAGTTCTGGATGACGCTTGATTATACTTCCGCTAGTCCTGCTGCACAGTTAAACGGCGGCACATCATGGCCTTTATATATAGACGGAACATATGACAAAATACATATTCCAGTGATGGAGTTTGTCGATAACGAATGGGCTGGACTAATCCGACATC
>Ga0307928_10002513_pt1 | contig 14080 bp, 15 predicted proteins | sample AceLakmetagen232_FD_201815 | JGI IMG/M metagenome (GOLD analysis project Ga0307928, IMG submission 201815) | Saline water microbial communities from Ace Lake, Antarctica - #232 | ecosystem: Environmental > Aquatic > Non-marine Saline and Alkaline > Saline | place: Antarctica: Ace Lake... | reverse complement strand
TATTATTACTCTTCAGAAACGCTTGAGCATAACCATGTCTAAAACTGTGGCTGCTAATCCAGTAAATATCCTCATACTCATTTCCAAACTTATCCTTTCTAACTCTCTTCCCATCTAGTTTAATTTTGAGTTTGATGCAAGCTTTCTTAAGTTCCCGATTAAAATAATCTTTTGTAAACGGGAAAATCCTATGCGTGTTTGGTATTTTCCACTCTTTAATCCAATATCTCAACGTATTCATTAGTTTAGTATTAGTAATTATTGTTTTAGAATAGGTTGGTTTATTAAATTTTTGTTCAGCAATAACATGAGATTTCTTCAAATTACCCGCTTTAGTGTATCTTTTTACCTGGTTTTTCTTCAAAATAGACCAGGTTATTTTGTTAGAATCATAATCAATATCAATTGGTCTAAGCCCATGCGCCCTTTTTCTTTGTTTCATTATGCCTAACACTTCTGAGACTCTCCTTCCTGTTGTAAACATAACTCTAATTAATAAATACCTTTTCATATTTACCATGTAAAGGTGGGATTCAGTTGGATATGATGCTGCTTTATTTTGGAAATAATCCATTAAAAGATTAACTTGTTCCTTAGTTACATAACCTTTCCTATCATCCTTCGCTCTAAACTCTACCATTTTTTCTCCTTCTATATTTTGTTTCAGCCAAAAAGCTGGGTGGTCTCCTAACTGTTGTTAAGCGACCTCCTTTATATAGTTTTGGGTTGATTGCAATTTTTTTGTAATTTATTTAGAACTAGTTAAAAAAGTGAGACATTTTTGTCATAGTGAGACATTTAAGTCATAATATGGGCTTTGAGTGAGACAAAAAAGTCATAGTGAGACATTTAAGTCAGTTAAACTTATATACTACTTATACTTATATAATCATATCTAATGAGGTAAAAGAATATGAATAAACCATTAACAAAAAAAAAAACAGAATATCATCAAGATGATATGAACGGAATGCATCCGATGTATTGTGAAAAAACTGTTCTTTCTGCTACAAATTGGTTGAAAAAACAAATAATGATAAGAGTTAATGAAATTAATGTTGGATCTTGTAATTTAAGAGATATGGGTAAAATGCAAGCTTATGCCAAATGTTTGGGATTAGTTAATGAAGCTTTTGATATTGATTGATTAACTTTTTCTGCTTTCTAGCATTGCTTTTGTTAGTGCATCTCCATTTGCTTTAGTTGCTCCTGGTTCTTGTGCGAATGTATTCATTACTGCACTTTCTTTTCCAACTGATTGAGTGGGTTTATCTTCTGCTTTACGAAAGTTTGATTTAGGTTTCTTCTCTTCAATTGGAGCGTCCATCTTAAGAAACTTATTGAATGTTCCAACTGTCATTCCCATGCTGTCTGCAAGCATTTGTTTAGTCATACGTTTACCGTCTCCAAAACCTAACTCGTTGTAGAATAATACTTTAGCGATTTTACTTTTGAAAGCAAGCATTTCTTCTTTGATCTTACTTTTACTATTGTCTAACTCTTCGTTCTCTGATACTTTCCTACTTTCCATTTTTAATCGTTCGTACTCGTCAGTTACTTCTGGCAAGATTAAAGAAAGATCAGGAATAATAAAATCCATTATAGTATTTGGTAAACTTCTTTCAATCTTTAGAATAGATTCGTTTGTAATTTCTCCGTGTTTTTTTTCCATCTTCTCATATTTCTTATTTGCTACTTCATCACTCCATGGATCGTCACTTCGCCAGTTTCTACTTTTACGTTGGATGATTACTCTTGCATAAAGTTTTGTTCTGTATGGTAGGACTGCTCGAAAAACTATGTTTCCTTGTCTCATACTTTTAGTAAATTCGTTAAAGCTTGGCATGTTTAGAAATACCCAATTGTTTTTGAATCTATCAGTCATGGCTTTGGTATTTACTCCTTGTTGACTTTTACTCTGCCAATTTACGCTTCTCATCTCTCGAGCTGCTTCATCAATTAATAATGTATTAAATGTTAGTTTGTCAAACATATCCATGATTTCATTTCCTTTTGGAATGTATGCTATGTTTTTAGTTAAATCGTATGGTCTTCCAAATAGTATTTGAAAAATCATAACACCGTAGCTTTTCCCAGTACCAGTTTCGCCACTAACTCCCATCCACGCATCACGATTGTTTTTCAATCTATTTTTGAATGCTTTAACAAAATGAAATACTGTGTGCTTTTCTTCGGGAAATCTTTTATAGAACTCTTTAAGATAGAATACTAATTTACTTCTTTGGTCTCTTTTTACTTTCATCTTTTATTGTAGAATGATTTGATCGATTGTAAAACAAATCAACGCTCCTAATCCCGTTATCCAAACTCCTTTGCTCATGTAAATTTCAGGAACAAAAATCATTACTATTATGTTTCCTAATGTTAATAACCATAATAATGAATAAAATAGTAAATCATCATCTTTCTTTTTCTTCTTGTTCATCTTCTATAAAATTGTTTAATGGTTGATTCTTGAGCTTATCCTTGTATTTGTTTATTGCTCTATGTTTCTTCTTACTTTTCCGAATACTCCACCACCTATTCTATCTACTTCAAAACCTAAATTACTAAGTTGCTTTAATCTGTAAATGCAACTTCTCAAAAATAATAAGTTGTTATGTACTGAGGGAGGAATTAAAGAACTATTGCAACTATCTAATTTTTTTCTGCAAATAGTTTTTCTGTTTTGAATATCATCATTCATTGCACTTCCAAAAATGTTTCTCATTATCTCCCACAGTTCCGAAAGCATTCCATAATATTCCCACAGTTCGTTAATGTCTTGAGTTCTAGCCTCAGTTTTAATTGAGTACTTACTGATTAAACGGTTTAACTCTCCTATTCTTGAGAGTTCGTCTTCACCGTTAGAAAACCTACTTCGCAGGCCAGTTACTACAGGTCGTTTCTTTTGTGAGATTGTTTCTGCTGTTTCTTCTTCGTCTACTTCACTTTCATACATTGAAAAGTCAAAGTCATAGTCTGTGTTGTCTTTAGGTTCTTCTACAACTTTTGTTTCTTCAACAATCTCTTCTTCAGTCATTTTATAGTAGTTTCAATATGTTTAGTTGGTCTATTAATAATTCGTAGCATTTAGTTAAATTTCTGTTAGCTTTGTAATGAATGTTAGGAGGGAACACAACACTTTTTCCTTGAGGCGTATTTTTGATATATCTTGTTTCAATTGTTCTATACCAATCAATAATTTTCTCAATTTTAATAAGAGCTTTACTATTATTCTTCTGTAAAATCTTAACCCTAATTTCACTCTTAATATTTTCTAAAGCATCGCACATACAATCATAATCATTATCAAACTTTGCTTGTTTGAATCTTTCACGTTGAAAATCTAAACCTTTCTTAAAAGAAGAATCAACATTATCGATGTAGTTATCAGGGTTTTGTCTAATCATTTTCTGGTTAAAAATTAATAAAGCAATAATTATTTATATAAGTATTGCTTTTAACTTTTTATGAGAGCAGCTGAAAGAAAAGAATTAGACAGATTAAGAAGAGCTTTACGAGGAACAAGAGGTTCAAAAAGAGCAAAAGCATACAAAGCATTTGATCTTTTCAGAAAAACAAGAGGAGCACCAATTTCTCAAAGACAAGCAAACATATTAACAGGCAAATCAAACAAAATAAGTCAAGCACAAGCACAAAGATTAGTAACACAGTCACAAGTTGCAGCACAAGAAGCAGGCAAAATAAAAACTATAAGCGCAGTAGCAGCAGGTGGATTAATCAGAGAAAGTCAATCAAGAGCATTAGTAAGTGATAGAGGAGTTAAACTAACACAATCCAAAATTGTAACAAGACAACTAACAAAAGGATCAGGAATAGCAAAGAAATTTGCACAAGCACAAAAAGAAGGATTTAAACTAACACAAGTAACAGGAGAAAGATTAATAGCGCCAAAAGTTAGAGCAGCAGAAAGAGCAAAACAACTAAAAATTCAAGAACTAGTAAATAGGTACGGCGCAGCAATACCAAAAGCATTCAAGCCAGAAATTAGACAAGCAGTAATTAAACTAGCAATAAAACAATCGCCAACAAAAGCAATACTTCAAGATATTAGATCAAATCGAGAAATAACAAGATTAGCCAAACTTAAAAGATGGACAAAAAAACAATTAACTAAATCAGAGATTAAACAAAATATTACATCATTCATTGCATTCGCAGGTAAATCACAGAAGTTTGCAGAAAAAAATTATGATAAGTTTGACAAGTGGATTTCAAACATTGACGGAAAAGATGTAGATAGATACTTACTAAAAGTAGACAATTTAATTGAAGGAGCAAGATCAGCAGCAGAAACTATTAGATACAAAAAGATTAAAGCAAAAATAGTAGGAGCAAAAAGAACAGTAGTTGATTCAGTTAAAGGAAAAGAAACAAACGTTTTAGTTGACACATTAAAAGAATTAACTCCATTCACAAACAAAGCCAGCGTATCATTCGTAAAAAAAGCATACAACAAAAAATGGAGTTCAATTACAAACTCAGAAAAGTTTAGTTTCGGACTAGACATAATCACAATTATACCAGTAGGAAAAGTTTTAACATTACTAGGAAAAGGCGGAAAAAAAGCAGTTAGATTAGTTAAATCAAGCATTGGAGCATCAAAAGCTGGAAGAGTAGCAATCAAAACAGCAAGAATAGGTAAACCAGTTGTAACAGTACCAGCAAAACAATTAGGAGTACTACTAAAGTTTGCATCAACAATAGGAAAAGACGTTGCAATGGCTAAAAGATTAACAAAAGCAGCAGAAACATACACTGGCGTAAACAATATTTTACTTAAAGCAACTGCAACCAAATTAGGATTAGCAAGCGAAGATAATTTACTAAACGATTATTACGCGACAATAAGAAGAAACGATAAACTAATCAGTAAAGGAAACTTACTCAATTTCTTAGGATTAACAACATCTTCTAGTAATTCAATAAGAAAAGGACAAAAACAATATTCTAACTTCCTACTTGGAAAAGGATATTCGCAGTTACAAGCAGAAAGAATTGTAGCAAACTTAGAAAGTAAAAGAAGATCAAGAGTATTTGGAGAGATAGGAGGTTTAATTCACACAGAAGTATTAAGTGAAGCCTTAAGTCAAAGCTTACTCAAACAAGGATTCAAAAAGAAATACTCCGTAGCAATAGGAGGAATTAGAGAAGGATTTAGTTTACTAGCACAAGATTACTACATTAAAGGTTATAACTTAACACCTTTCGATTTTATGAACGCTATTTTCTTTGGTGCAACTATGAGTATTTACTTTTCTGGACAGAAAATGGTAGATATAAAACCCAAGCATGTTGATCAAGTAGTTAAGAAGATGAGTAAGAAAATTGTTAAAGGAATGTCTCCTAAGAAGAAAAACAAGTTAGTTATTAAAGCTTTGTTTGAACAGAACAAGCGAAGAGCAATTCCTTTTGATATGAAAGAAGCAGTTAAGTTAAGATCTAAACTTACTTCAAAAGAAAAAACTAAAATGGCAGAAAACTTTTATGCAATAGTAATTAAGAAAGGGAGAAGAATTGGAGCTATTAAACCTAAAAAGTTTAGTAAAACTAAAGAAGTATTCCTGGAAAGAAATATTGTTGCTAATGTTATTGATCCGTGGGAAATTGTTGGAGATGGTATTTATGATATTTTTGAAGGTGTTAAACATAAATTAGGAGTAAAAGCAGGAAAAAGACTTAGTAAAGCAAAAAGATTGAAGCTTAGAAGATCTCAAAGAACTTTATCTTTTACTAAAGCAAAGGCTAGAGCAAAGGCTAAAGAAAAAGCAAAGGCTAAAGAAAAAACTTCTTCTAAGACTAAAACTAAACTTAGAGCTAAAACTCAAGCGAAGACTAAAACAAAAACTAAAACTAAGACTAAAACTAAAGCAAAGGCAAAAACTAAGACGAAGACAAAAACTAAAACAAAAACAAAAACAAAAACAAAGACAAAAACGAAAACTAAGACAAAAACCAAAACAAAGACAAAAACCAAAACTAAAACCAAAACTAAAAGTATTAGATTTCCATTACTAGAAATACCAGATGCAAAAGGAAAAATGAGAAGAATATCATACAATATGATTTACAAAGTAAGAGGAAAAGTAAAAGAAGTAAATATTAACGAACCATACAACAAAGCAAAGAAAAGAGCAATAAACCTACTAAAAACACACAAAAATAAGGTAATTTACCTAAAAAAGGTAGGGGTAACAAACAAAAAAGACCTTAAAAAAGTTTCAGATCAAAACTTCATAATAAAAAGAGCACCAAGAAACTTAATAGCAATATTAAAAAAGAAAAAGTAAACATTTATTAATAAGATGAGGTTAACACAATAATAAAATGAGTAAATGGTTCCAAAAAGTAGTATTAAAAAAATATCCTTATACTTTGGGTGGTTGGAAAAAAACTCAAATTGCAAAAACAAGAAGAGCAAATGCAATAAGTTCAAGACCCAAAAATAAATCATTAAACAACAGAAGATTAAGTGCAGGAAGAGCATTACAAGCACTAGCAAATGTTACAAACGATAAAACAACTGAACGATTAGCAAAACAAGACGCAAACTACTTTTTCAAATTATTAATCAGAAAATAATATTAAACACCCCCCAATAAAATGAAATACAGAAAAAACAATGATAGCTACGATGATCTAGACTTTTTAGACGAACCAAAAACAAATTCTAAAGAAGACGATTTATTCAAAGACGAATTTAAAGAAGATCAACTAAATAACGATTTAATGAATAATGATTCAGACCTAAACATGTCTGATGGAATAGCACCACTAGAAAAACATAACGATCTACTAAAAGAACTAACCGATTTCAACCCATTCCTAAGAGAAAAAGTAAACGGTTGGCTAGGACTAATTTGGAACGAAAAAAAAGAAAAATATTCTAGACACCCATTAATAACACCAATAATGAACATAAAATGTGCGAGTTGGTGCATAGAATTCTTAAAAACATACGCGAGAGACAACAACATCATAACAAATATAGGGCATGAAGATTATCAATTCATGAACCACGACATCATAGAAGTATTATGGATTAATCTTGGACTTAGATACGAAGAGTTCGGAATAAAACACAACGGCGACATTAAAAGATTATGTGTTGAACTCGAACACGCAGCAAACTTAGTACTTATGGGTGCTGGTGACGGAAAATATAATGCTTTACTAAAAGACACAGTAAACAGAAGTGAAAATGTTATGACACAACAAGAACCAACAAAAAAAGGTGGTGTTATCAACGGAATTAAAAATATGTTTAGAGGTTAAAAAATGGATATATTAGGATTAGTTATAACAACAGCGGTTTTATCAATAATAGCTGTTGCAATTGGTTACTTTGCTTTTTTAAAAACAAGACCAAAAAAGATGACTTGGAAAGCAGAAGTTTTTCAACTTGGAGAAGGAATAAAACCTTTCAAAAGAGATAAAGATGGAAATATTTTGAGCAAAGTAAAACTTTCTGAACTTAAACCGTACACTAAAGATATTATTGAAAGAACTGAAGAAGCTCATGGAATTATAGTATTTAGATTGGCTAAATTAAATAAGGTTACTGCTCCTATTACTCAAGATGTTGTTGATTATTGGGGTGATCAAGATAAAAGGGTTAGTGTTGTTATGATTGATGGCACTCCTGCAATTCTAAAAAAAGGTTATGATCGTACTTGTGGAGAAATAATTTTTGATCCTGTTCCTCATGATAAAATGAATATGGTTACAAGTGAAATTAGTATTCGTAAAAGTAGGAAGAAGGAGAAGAAGGATATTTTGGAGGCGATTAGTCCTTGGGTTGTTACTTGTATTTTGATGATTACTGTTTTTGCTATTGCTTATCTTAGTTTTGATACTATGGAAAAGGTTAGTGATAATTTGAGAATTGCCGAGGAGAAGTTTGCTAGTAATCAGTTGAAGATTGCTGAAATTTATGAGAAGGTTGAGAATGGTAAACGTTTTGTTATTCCAACTAATAGTTTAGGAGTGCAGAGTGATAACACAAATAGTTCTGCTCCGCCAACAATAACAGGATAATTAAAGTAAACATTTATTAATGAGTATCAGTTACTCAGTTACAAATGGCAAAAACACTTAAATTTATCATTTTTTTTCTTTTAATAATATTAATTTCTACAATTGTAAGCGCAGCAACAGGGATTTGTATATTAGATCAAGAAATTTATACATTAGGAGAAACAGGAACATTAAGTTGTAGTTGTACCATAAACCAAGAACAAAACAGAGAAGGTTTTATAGTATGGAAAAATAGTAATGGAGACATATTACAAAGTACAGCATCAAATTCTGGACCTTGTAAAACAAGTTTTTTTGGAGACTCATACACTTTTACAGAATTAACAAATTTTACAGGTAATGTAACATTCTCATTAAACGCAGACGGAACAGGAACACCTTCATCCTGGGGTGGAGTGGACGACATAAATTATGACAATTTTAATTATACAATAGAAGATCCTTTTGAATGTATAATAACAGAAATTTTTACTCCAACACACATAGATTTAGGAAAAGAAGAAATAAAATATTTTAAAGTTATAGATGGAAAAACAGGTAACCCTTTAATAGGTTCTGTATGTAGAGCAGTAGTATTTGAAGCAAGTGGCAGCCCATTAATTGTTGAACCTTATGGAAAAGATATTTCAAATTATAGAACAGGAAGTGGCGGACATTTAGGATTAAAAGCAAATTTTGATCATCACGCTTTTGAATTAGACACAACCTACCAATATAAATTAGAATGTGGGTGCGTAAACACATCTGAATTCTTATGCTTAGATGCAGTAACAGGAGAAAACGTTGGATTTAAAAGATGCGAAGTAACAGCATTATTTACTACAACAGACGATTTTAGAGGACAAGATTCTATTTATTCATTAGCAGTAGTTTTAAGTTTATTAGGCATTATGATTATGTTTGGAATAATAGGATACAAAAACGAAGAATTTAGTTTAAGCTTTGTAAGTTACTCATTAGTTGCAATAGAAATGATGATTATGCTAGGTTATATTTATGGCGCTTACGCTGGAAGAAATTTAGACTTACTAATGAAAATAAACTTTTTTTCAATGTTAATAATAGGATTTGGAGTTGCAATGATAAGCTTCCTATTTCACAGTGCAAGAGCAAGTGGTTTAAGCGAAGAAAAAGATAATAAGTGGCAAGATAAAGAATGGGATAAGAAATGGTAAAGAAAGTAAAACAAATCAGGTGCAGTGAAGAATTTTTAGATTTAGTATATAGAGTTAAAGCAAAACATTTAATGAATGGTCAAAAACCTCCAAGCGAAGAAGCAGTAACTAAAATCATTGCACAAAAAATTAATAATGATGAGAAATGGCAAAACGAACTTTTTAGGTTCTAAAAAAGGATTAGGAAACAGTGTTATTGGCGTTGTAGTTTTCTTAGTTATATTTAGTTTTTTAACCATCTTAGCTTACTTAATTTATTCTAATATTATTGATGCTTTTATTGTTTCTGGACTTTGGAACGGTCAAATTGAAATTACTGGACTCAAATTCTTAGGAGCACTACATTACTTTGATGGAATAACAGTTTTAATTACAATAGCTTTAATTGTAGGTGTTGGAGTAGGAATGTATAAAATTACTGCACCGCCAGTATTTTTTGTTGTTCAATTTATTATGGCAGCAGTTTACGGTTACGTAAGTTACTTCTTTAATTTTATTTTTGCTCAAATGGTTAGCAGCGCACAATTTACTACTGTAACAGTATTTTATCCTAAGATGCTGCTCGTATGTAATAATTTACATTGGGTAGCGCTTGTTAATTTGTTAGTTGGAATTCTTGCTTTGTATGGTAAGCGTCAAGAAAGCGGAGGAGAATTTTTAGGATGAGAAAAATATTTGTAATATTAATGATAATTCTATTGTCTAGTTTAGTAAGCGCTGACTTAGCAACAGACACTAAACCTTACTTCTCATTTGACGTTGCAGATGTTTCTGGAACTACTTTAATAGACTCAGCAAATATTATGAATGGAACATGTGTTAACATGGCAGGTTGTAATACAGTTATAGGATTACTACTTAACGCTTCAGAATTTGATGGAACAAACGAAGAAATAACAACTTCTGCAACAATATCAGGAGTACAAACTATTTCTATGTGGGTTAACTCAGATATTGAAATAACTTCTTCCACAAATAATGGTGCTTTGTTTGGTAGAGACGCAAGTCAATATTTCTTATATTTTGGGGGAAATTTAGCATCAACTATTTCGAATGAGGTTCTCACTTTTCAAACTACTAGTAATAAATACATGTATTGGAATTCAGGACAAATTTCTTCTATAAGTGCAAATACTTGGCATCATTTAGTTTTTGTTTTTCCAACAACTACCACCGCATATTTATATGTTGACAATGTTTCGATAGGACAAGCAAATTATTATTCAAGTCCAGTAGTTCCAAGTTTTGTAAGTCCAGCAGTTGGTTCAAGAAGTGGAAGTGTATATTTCGATGGTGACATAGATGAGTTTGGAATTTGGACAAGAGAATTAAATACAACTGAAATTTCAGAACTTTATAATAGTGGAGCAGGTTACAATCCTTTTGCTGTTGTTCCAGGTACTAACACTTTAAATATTAGCAGTCCTAATCCTATTAATGATTCACAATATGATAAGTATGACATAAATTTTAATGCTACTGTTAATTCAACTTATGATTTTAATTGTAGTTTGTATCTTAATAATACTTTAAACCAAACAAAGAATTATTTATTGGGAAATGATGTTGCAATAGATTTTGATGTAACATTTAATGTAAGTGATTGGTACAATTATAAAATTAACTGTTATAATAATGAAACTAATGAAAATACTACAACAAACTATTTCTTACTTGATACAATAGCCCCAACGTTAACAACTGATTTCTTAAACAATAGTGTTTGGTACAATCAAAATATTAGTGGTCAATTTAATTTTAGTGATAACTTACTCCTTCACACAGTAAATTTGTCCATAGATAGTTCAGAAATAATATTCAATGAATCTCACATTCACAACAAAACTTACAATTACAATATGAATCACAACATAAGTCATTTATCAATTGGAGCACACATATTAAACGTTTACTTCAGCGATGGTCACACAGCAGAAAAGTTAAAAAATGAAAAAGCATACAATCCAAGTAATGGTTTATTTAATAATTATATGAAATACAATTTCAAAGCACCATACAAAAAAACATATATCGAAATACAAGGACTAGACGAAAGCTTGTTTGATACTTTCACAACAGAATATAATGGTATGGACAGATACAAAATTAAATATAAACCTAAAGATAAAAAAAGTGAATATAAATTTAAAGTTGAAAGTGATGACATAATATATATTGTAAGCGGACAAAATAATGAGTATGGTGGACAATGGATTATAGTAGATGAACATTGGTTAGATTTTTATGTTCCTGACCAACCAAACTTAAATGTTGCAATAAGACAGATTAATGATAAGAAAGTTGAAGTTACAGTAAGCGGACTTGATAATAGTTTAGATGAAATAGAATTTCACAGCGTAGGAGATTTAAACATTGTAGAGCAAAACTTTACTTTTTACCAAACTAATGCTACTGAAACTTATTCAAATCCTATTGTTAATGAATTTAGTACGAGTTTAAATCTTAAATTGTTTGTTCCATCTCAAATTTTGACCACTCCAATTCTAAATTGGGATGGGACAAACTATTCTTCATCAGCAACAACTAGCAATAGTACAGAACAAAACTTTGTTGCAACAATATTTGTTAATGAAACAATTAATAATTATGAGAACAAAAGTCACTTCTGGTATTTTAATCTAACAAATGTTTATTCGCAAACAGCAAGTGTTAATCAAAAAGTTTATGATATTGAAGTTGGAATTTGTGAAGACAATAAAACAAATGCAATAATAAACTTTTCATATCATGATGAAATAAGTGATGATTTAATCAATTCAATATTAATTTACAACTTCGATGTTAGTGACGGAACATACGAATATGATCAAACAGGAACTTTCACAAATGAAAACACTAGCGCATTATGTACTAATGTACAAGATGATCTTTCTTACAATTGGAATTTGTGGGGAGACATAACAAGTTTGTCTTCAACTGGTTACATTCCAAGAAGTTATACATACCAAGAAACAAGCCCATTACTGCTTAACAATATTAATCCTTACAACTTAAGCTTATATTTAATTACAGTAAATGAAAGTACAACAATGACTTATACTTGGATCACAACTAATTTTCAAAATGTTGATGGAACAATGAGAATTTACAAGTGTGAAAATGATGGAAGCAAAACATTAATTGTTAGCTCACCAATCATTAGCGGACAAGCAGTTGCAAACATTCAATTATTAGTTCAACAATATTCTTATGATGTTATTATTGATGGAGTTGTTTATTCTGAACCTACAAGTTATGGAGTATGCCATGTTGAAACTAGTAATACTAGAACTTATTATGTTGATGTTACTCCAACAACTATTGATGAAGATTTAGGTTTGCAACTTGTTGATTGTACTATTACCAAGACAGGAATTGACACTGTTAATATGAGTTGGGGCAGTAATGGTTATAGCAGCGAAGCTATTGAAGGTTGTATTTTAGCTTTTAGAAGTACTATTCAAGGTAATGTTGAAGTTTATGAAAATTGTACTTCATCAAGCAATAGTATTGCGAGAACTATCCCAATTACTGGTTATTCATATACTATCAAGGGAACTTTAACACAAGGAGATAATATTGTTATGTGTGGCGATATTGTAGTATTTTATGAGACTAATGAAGTTGCATCAAGTTTTGGACTTAGCGGAATTTTAGGAATTATAATATTAATTATGAGTTTAACATTATTCTTTGCAGGAGAAAACACAGCAACTATGGTTGGAGCAAGTTTTGGTATTTTACTTAGTTGGTTCCTGGGAATTATGAACTTAGAACCTATCCAAGTTACTGGTTTAATATTGTTTGGTATTATTCTTGCTTTGATTGGTAGGAGGAGAAGATTATGAATAAGTTAAGTAAGGGAGTTTCGTCACTTCTAATTTTTGCGTTGTTGTTTGGTTTATTTTATACTTCATATACTGGTTTGACTGAAGCAAATGGTTATAATATTACAGTTAATGGAACTGATACTGAATTAATTGAGGGTTTTGATAATTTGGGAATTGTTAGCGGGGTTAATGAGACTTTAATTGGTGTTTATATTATGGGCAATCCTACTGCTTCTGCTTTTGATATTATTGGTGCTCTTGCTAGTAGTGCAATTGGTATTGTTAAGAATATTGGTGATTTACTTATTTTTCCATTGCAGATTGGTACTCTTTTAGGTAAAGCTTATAATATTCCTCCTATTTTTATTAATAGTATTTTGGTTATTATCGGAACTATGGTGGGCTTTTTAGTGTTAAGTGCTTACTTAGGGAGGGACATATAATGGCTGGTTTTACACCTTATCAAAACATTACGATTGAAAACGTTACAAGCTTAGCTAATGTTACTGAGTTTCCTGAGTTCATGGTTGGAGTTAACAACACTGTTTATGGTGGTTGGTTATATTTTATTTTGTTATGGGCTGTTTGGTTTATTATTTTTAAGAAGTCTCAAGATCGTAATGAAGATTTTATGGTTAATGCTATGATAGCGTTTGGCGCGGTTAGTATCATGTCTTTTTTTATGAGGGCGATTACTATTGTTAGGAATGGTTTAGTTGAGGGTTTACTTACTGATCATCAACTTTGGGTGTTTCCAATATTAGCTATTTTGTTGGCAGTGTTTATTTATGCTAATAAGACGGAGTAATTTGTCACATAATGCACATTATGCGACTTATTATTATATAGCATTTAGTCTTTCTTTTATTTTATAAGATTCGTTTTACGATTAAAGTAGAACATCTACGAGGAATAAAAAAAATGGCTGGAATAGATAATATGAAAGGATATGCAATCGCAGTAGTAGGACTTGCTGTAATTGACATTATGGGTATCGCTGTAGTTGGTGGATTC
>Ga0307928_10002508_pt1 | contig 14089 bp, 27 predicted proteins | sample AceLakmetagen232_FD_201815 | JGI IMG/M metagenome (GOLD analysis project Ga0307928, IMG submission 201815) | Saline water microbial communities from Ace Lake, Antarctica - #232 | ecosystem: Environmental > Aquatic > Non-marine Saline and Alkaline > Saline | place: Antarctica: Ace Lake... | reverse complement strand
GGTTGCACTGGTTACGCCGACAGTGCGGATAAAGTGCCGCCTCCGTGACATTTTGTCATTGACAGACACGGCAGAGGCGTTATAACCGCATCGTATGAGCACGGCGACGACACACACCGTTGTGACTTGCCCTCAGGCGCGGATCAGTTACAATCATGCTAGGTCGGGGTCCCGCCCTGCTGAAGGAGGCGACGTGATGGAGAATCCGCTCAAGAACACGGCAAGTGTAATACCGTCGCCGTTCTCCAAGAATCATTATCAAGTTACCCTAAAGGGCCAGCCACTGCTGAATAAAGAGCAAGCCGAGTACGCGGCCCTGGCCATCAACGAGCACGACGGTCTGCTGAAAGGGAGGGATGCGCATAAACACCTATCGGCGATGCTAGATGAGTTGCTGGTATGCTACAGGGTTGGGCGGAATCCGGGGTCTCTGCTGGACAAACTCAAGACAGCACGCGCCGCCGTCGCCCTGCTGAAGGAGGCCATTGCCGAGCCCGCAGAGAAGCAGCACGTTTGCCGCACCTGTGCCCGTGGCATTGGAGAATATGCCGGCCACGGGGAGCGCGGCCTGATGTGTGCCAAGCACTCGATGCTCGGGTCGAACCACTGGACAGAGCCAGAGTCAACGTGCGGTCACTGGTCGCCCAGGACCCACAAGGAGGCCAAGAACGATGGCTGACCAAGCGAAATACCTGAGAGCCCTCGCCAGTCTCGCGGAGACCTTAATTGCATGGGGCCGCGACGCCGAAGCCGGGGCGTGCCCGCCGATCCGTATCACTACGCTGGACTCCGGCAAGCTCAATCCGCACACCATCCGCGAGATCGCCGACAACTACGAGCGGGTCCAGGCCGAGCGAGACACCTATAAGCCGTACTACGATGCTCTTAGGGCTCAACATAACGGCTACGATGAGGAATTCCGAAAAGCCACTCATTCAACAGAACCAGAATCGCCAGAGGCGGCACTGGATGAGCTATTGGCCGAAGCCGACGAGTGGGCTGTGGACGCCCCAGGTCACAAGGTCATCAGCAGGCTCGCGGCCGAGAACGCCAAGCTCCGCCGGTATCTCAAGACAGCTCTAGCACGCCTGGAGACGTACGAAGACGCATCGGAGAATGCAGATATTGCCGCCATTCTGACAGAGGCCGGGTGACGAACCCGACAGCAGGCTCATTGAAAACTTCATAGGAAGTGACCAAAAGGTAGTTATTGCAACTGGCGGCTGGTTCGCCTATGCTTCCCCCTGGCTTGCGAAGCCGGTGAAGCAGAAAGGAGAACACGATGAACCAGCCGGTTTCAGCAATGTTCGCGCTCTATTTGGAGCGCAGTGATTTTCGCCCTGCCACCGTGGTTTTCAAGCAACGGGCAATGGCATATTTCGTTCAGTGGTTCGGCGATCTGCCGGTCGGCCAAGTCCAAGCGACGGTCGCTGGAGATTACCGGATCATGCTGGCAAAGGGACGATCGAGGAGGAGTGCCAGGGGCTACCTGGACAACTATCGACCGTTCTGGCGATGGCTCTTGAGACACGGATACATCAACCACGATCCATTCGTTGATGTGACGATCAAGATGGACGAGGAGCCACTACGTGAGACCTTCACGTGTGCCGAGCTTGGGGCCCTGATGATGGTGGCGACTCCACTGGAGCGCATTTGGGGTTGCCTGGGTTTGATGGGCTGCCGCCGCGGTGAGCTACTGAACACTCTCGTTCGTGACGTACGGTTCCTCGATGATGTGGCGTACATTCAATTGGCGCCGAAGAAGAAGACGGCCGGAACGTGGCCGTGGGGACTGAAGAATCGCAAACTGGGTGTCGTAGCGCTGCCGGAGTTTATGGAGTTCGACAACACGGCCGTCTGCCTGCACGACGATATCCGTAACCGGATCAAGGAGCTACACGCTCGGCCGGATGCGTATCTGTGTACGCCGACGAAGTACGCCGAGAAGCTGTTGGCACTCCAGCGGTTGGGCACGCTGACGTGGGACCAGATCAAGGACCCGTGCGGCAATCACCCCAGGATGTTTTTAGGATGGCAGCGCCGGGCCGGGATCACCCACCCCAAGCGCTACCACGAATTGCGTGCCGCCTTCGCAACGACGATGATCGGCGCCGTCGGGCTATCGAGAACGGCCGACGCCATGCGGCACGCCAACGTACAGCAAACACGTCAATACGATCGCCTGAACCAGTTGTCGCTTGTTGCAGAGATTTCACGAGTTGCGGCGCATTCTTATGCCTCAGCTTAAAAGTCGAGTGAAACATAACATATCCAATGTCTCGGCATATGTGACAGTTCTGCAATCCTAAAGCGACAACTTATACGACGGGTTTCGCAAGCCTTTTTGTTTCACCTGGGGCCAGAGCACGGACGCTCCGGCCCCGACCTTTCTTCTGAAAACTCCCTTTTGGATGCTGTGTGGCGGCGTCAGACAGACTTCGTCTGGTGACGCGGTTGTGTATAACATCGGTGGGCTGGCGGCGGAGTCGCGAATCTGCCGCTATGTGAAGGTTGGCTGGGTGGGGTAAATCCAGCCCGCCGCACAGCATTTTCAAGTCTCCCTTGCGACCGCCTCGTCTCTCTCCCCCCTACCTCCGCATATCGAGGCGGTCGTTCTTTGAAATCATATGGATTGGCGGCGGCGTGTGTGAAACGCAATAAGCTAGGGACGCTGCAAAAGACTGATCGGGTATCCGGAAATTCATCGGCTATGCCTAACAAAATGCGTCCAGTCGGTTTGAATCCGGCCCGCCAATCCTTATTGCCGCCGTAGCTTAACTAGGCAGAGCGCCGGTCGAAAGCCGGAGATGCGGGTTCGACTCCGGCCGGGGGCTTTTTACTGACCCCATTCGGAGGACACCCCATGAAATCGAGAACGTTTATGTTGATTCTGCTTTTGATTGTCCTGATGCCCATGGGCACGGCGGGCGTCGGACATCTCAGGCGGCGACGAATGTTATGACCCGGCACGCGCGCCTCGCGGCGATCCGAGAATGGAGGCTTGCATGGATGCTTAACGGTATGAGCCGGGGGCGCGTTTTAACCTTAGCGAAGGAGCGACAGAATGGCAAAGACCGACGAACACAGGAGGGCAAGGATGAAGGTGCTTGAAGTACACTATGTTCGCAGATACCGCTGTGGCTACGAAGTCAGGTCTGAGATGTGGGAGCATTGCAAATGCGAGCGGCGTACACGCCCAACGGCGATTATATCGGCTCGGCGCAAGACGGGCGGACACTGGTGGCGAGCATGGGCATCCAGCCGCAGAAGACGAGCCCGGAGCACTGTGTATGCTCCGTTGGCTACAGCATCAAAGACGGCAAGTGGTACGGCTGGAGCCATCGAGCCATCTTCGGGTTCAAGGTCGGGTCCACCTGCAAGGAGGGCGACTGTCATTATGTGCCCGAGAAGGGCGAATGGACGGCTGAGACCACCGCCGACGCCAAGACAATGGCGATCGACTTCGCCGAAAGCGTTTCGTAACGCGTCAGACTCCAGCATAGCTGGTTCCTTTCAAGGATGCGGGTCGGCGGGTGCTACGAAATTCCTACCGCCGTCACCGGGAATGGGCAAGGAGGCCCAGACTTTTATGAACCTATTCATCCACGCCGTCGCCCTCGTGCTGATGGTGCTGTAGGAGTGACAGAATGCCCAGATACCGCAAGAAACCAGTAGTGATTGAGGCCGTGCAGTATACGGAATATGGGCGTCTCGTGCATGGGATGTGCAATTCGCAATCATGCTTCGCTGCGGCCAACATGGAGCCTCACGTTCACACTATCCATGATGGCCAAATGGTGCTGTTAGAGGTGGGCGACTGGATCATCCCGGAACCGGACGGCAAGCATTTCTACCCCTGTAAGCCCGACATCTTCGCGGCGACCTACGAGCCCGTAGAGGGAGCCCAATCATGAAATACAGAGTACACGCCATCTACACGGCCTCGAAGTATTTGGGCGAGTTTGAAGCAGGCAGCGCAAAACAAGCCGTAGATGCCGCGGAGCAAGATCCTGACATTGATACCGGCGTCATCCTATGTCATCAATGCTCAGACAAGATCGAGCTTAACGAGGACCCCTATAAGTTCCAAGCCGAACTTGTGGAGCCCGTAGACGAGAAGGAGTGACCCATGCCAACGGACCTGGAACATCCAACGCTGCACTACCCCGACCCGGACGGCACGATGCAGGTCGAATCGCGGGACGGGGCCATGGCCAACGATTCCTTCGTCGCCAAAGAGGACTACATAACCCTCCTGCACGCCTTCGAGGAGCTTCGCGCCCCGGTCCTGGAAGGTGGCGGGTACTCTCATTCGGTACAGCCATGGAGCGGGAGCGACCAGGTCTGCCACGTCGTCTCCCGAGACGGGCGAGTGGTGTTGCACGCCTGGCTGCTGCCGCTCGGCTCCGAACTGGAGCAAGAGCAGGACGCCTTCCTGCAACTCGCCGTCACAGCCGCCAACGAAAAGGAGTGAAGCATGAGCGAGAACGCGCACACATTAACAGTCGGGCAGATAGACGTCGTCTCTCACTGTCAAATCCGCGTCAACGACGAGGGGATAGACTCGCTGGAATCTCAGATCAAGGCCATTCGCCAAGAGCAGGAGGCCGAGAAGCCGAAGCCTGGGGACTTTGGAATCAATGTTGACGGGCACTGCGTTTATATGACGTTCGCCGGATGGATGAACCTTGGGCCTTCTGGTGAGACTAAACTAGAACGGGATCAGGTGCATCTCTGTGGCAACGTAGCGGATCTCTTGCGGCAGGGGCCGATCGTCGTCGGGATGACAGTGGAGACGGCGCAATTGCTGCGCCAGAACTACGTGCGATGCGAGGGCCCAGACTGGCAATATTCGTTGCGAGATCAAATCATGGCCGCCCTGGCCCGCTACGAGGCGAAGCCATGAATCACGCCGACGCCCTGATGGCTGCGACCGAGAAGGCCCTGGACGCCCCGCCCGCGGCCAAGGTGGTGCCGGAAGTCGGGATTCACTACGGCGTGCCATTTGCGGAGTACATCGCCTGGGACGCCGTCAACAATAGCGTTCTGAAAGAGTTGCCGAAGACGACGCCCAAACACGCTCGGCACTATCAAGTGTACGGGAAAGAGACGCCGTATCTGGCTTTCGGGCGGCTGTACCACGTGCTGTTGTTGGACCCGGACAGCTTCGACGACTGCTATGTGATCGGCCCGGAATTGCATAGGAACACGAACGAATGGAAAGACTTCGCCAAGAAAACCACCAAGGCGGGCAAGGAACCCATCAAGCCGTCCGAGCACGACATGGCAGTGGCGTTTCGTGACGCCGTCAAGAAGCAGGACGTCTATCGGTTCATCAACAAGGGCAAGAGCGAGGTGTCGCTGGTCTGGAAGGACGATGAGCCCGCCGATGTCACGATCGACATAGGCATTTTGGGGGAGCAGACGTTCCACTTCGAGCCCACGAATTGTCTATGCAAGGCCCGGATGGACTACGAGCACCGGGCCCATCAACTGTTGGTAGACCTCAAGGGCGTGCAGAGCGCCAACCCCGCGTGGTTTCCCAAGACGTTCTTCGACTTCGGCTACTACCAGCAGGCGGGGATGACCTCCGACGGCTGGGAGAAGCTGACGGGCCTGACGCCGGCGTTCAACTTCGTCTGCGTCGAGAAATGCCCCGGCGCCTACGATCCGAAGACGTGGCATTTTGAGACCGTCGCCTATGAGGTCCAGCCCAAGACGATGGCCTATGCCCAATTGGCGTGGCGCATGGCGCTGAAGCGGTATGCCGAGTGCCTGGCCGAGGGCAAGTGGCCGGGGTACTCCGATGGCGAGGTGGTTCCCCTGGAACTGGACGATTGGATGCTAAGTAAGATTGCGGGAGCACAATATGTCTGAGAATGCGATTACCTTCACCCCGCCGCGACTGCCTTGGGTGCCGGCCATCGAGGAGAAGTACGACATCGATCAAGGAACGTGGCGGGTGCTGGTCGAGACCGTGTGGCCCGCCGCCAAGAGCACCGAGTCGGTGGGCCTGGCCCTGGCCTACTGCAAGGCCCGGAACCTGGACCCGCTCAAGCGAACGGTCCACATTGTTCCCGTCTGGGACAAAACCAGGGGCCGCATGGTCGAGACGCTGTGGCCGGGGATTGCCGAGTTGCGCACGACCGCGTCTCGCACCGGGCAATACGCCGGCCAGGACCCGCCTGTCTACGGCCCCGAGATCACGCGGGAATGGACCGACCCGCAGGGCCACAGGACGACGCTGTCCTTCCCGCAGTGGTGCCAGGTGACGGTCTATCGGATCGTCAAGGGCGTTCGCTGTGCGTTCTCCGGCCCGCAGACGTATTGGTTGGAGGAATACGCCGAGAAGAAGGGGGGCGCTCCGAACGCGATGTGGCAGAAGCGCAAGATCGGCCAGATCACCAAGTGCGCTGAGGCGGCGGCCTTGCGAGTCGCGTTCCCGGAAGAACTGGGCGAGGAGCCCACCAACGACAACGGCCCTACGATCGTGCAGTATGGGCAGAACGGCGAACGCACTGAACTGCCTACCTGCCGTTCACAGACACTACTTGGGGAGGTCAATCGTGCCACAGAAGGAGAACTCGTGGATTCTGTTCACGAACCAGGAGAAACAGGACAAGCAACCGGACTTCTCGGGGGAGCTGACGATCAACGGGCAGACGTTGCAGATGGCGGGGTGGACGCATCAGGGGAAGAACGGGACGTTCATCTCGGGGACGGTCAAGCCGAAGCAGAGCCACCGGATGCAAAGCGCGATGGACGAGGAGACGCCACGGTAGACAAGAGCAAGGAGAAGGACAAGCCCACGGCCAAGAAGCCGCCGACGTCCACGCCCGAGCAGGCGGCCGCTTTCAAGGATGCCTGCCTGGCGGCCTCCGACAAGGGGGTCAGCTACACGAAGGCGAAGCTCGGGGATCTCGTGGTTCAGGTCCGCGACCTGGGGCACGTTCACGAGATTCCCGCCTGTACGACATGGCTCGCTGGGTACGGGCACATCACGGAGGGCGTTGTCACGATCAAGGACGATGGCGCCGGGCAGGCGGACGGCAATGAGGCCGTCACGGACGGGAAGGAGCCCGAGCCTGCCCAGGAATTTAAGTGGTGGTGTACGACGTGCGAGATGGGGTTCAACGGGACCAAGTGTTCCAATTGCCATCTGGACGTGGACAAGATCCCGTACGAAGACCAATGGGGCCGCTAGAAAGGAGTAGGACGATGGCCAAGTCAATGAGGTTTTACCTGACGAGAGACAAAGGCGAGTGCCCGACCATAAACGCCTTTAGGCTGTCGGAGCAGCCCCGCCTGGATAACGGCGGCTGGTGGAGGTCCAAGGCCGGGACGGACGGGGAGGATCTATGCCCAGACGGCGCAAAGTTTGTTCTCGGCCGCTTGCCCCGCAAGGGCACGAAGGTGTTGGTGACAATGACATGGGAGCAGGTCAAGTAGGAGACTGATTATGTGGAGCGCTATTGTAGGAGCCTGGCACCTGCTATGGGCGATCAGGAAGTTCAAGAAGGACGTCGAGGCCGACGCGAACAAGGCACTGAGCGAAAGTGAGGCCAAGCGGTTTCGGCTGGCCTTGGAGAAGCTGTTCGTCAACCTGGAGGACGGCCACACGGAGGACCTGCCGAAGTGGCTGCACTGGGCGTGCCAGTTGAGTACGGTAGACGAACAGTTCGGAACCTTCGGCCAGCACGTTCTGAAATCCGAGAAGATCGAGAAGAAGGACCCGGTACTGTACCGGCCGCACTAAGCCACACACTCTTTTAAGGAGCAACACGCATGGCACGGAAGCAAGAACTGAAACGAGGAGCATGGTCCAAGGACGAGGTCCGGAAGCTGCGGAAACTGTTCGGCAGTCAACGCACGGAAGACGTGGCGTGGAGCCTGAACCGCGGCGTGGACGCGGTCAAGAAGAAGGCAAGTCGTCTGGGGCTGGTCAAGACGCAGAAGTACCTCAAGAGCCTGGGCCGGACGCGATGACTGGGCCCGAGGTCGCCGTGGTGCTCGGGCTCCTCGCTGGTATTTGCGTAATGCTGTGTGCCTGTCTCAGCAAGCTGGGTGAACAGCAAAAGCAACTGAACAACGTCGAGGACGGCGTGCTCGAATTGTGCGAACACCTGGGGCTTCCGATAGAGGAGGACGACAAGGATGACAATTGACAAGGCGCCGGCGGTTGTCCGCTTTCACCGACACGGTGGCCAGATTGACATCGAAGTGAAGGACGCGGACGGCGCTCTGCTAGAGCACAGTTGCGTGGCCAACATGAATGATAAGCGTACGGGAGGTAGCCGCGAGATTGACGCTGGCAACCAGCTCGCCGAGAGGATTGTGCGTGCTCTCAACGACGATGAGGAAGACGACGATGGAACCGATTAGTTTCTTTGTACCCGGCAATCCCAAGACGCTCAAGCGCCACCGCGATGTCAAGACGAAAAGCGGCATACGCCTGCGGTACGACCCCAGCAAAGGCGACAAGATGGACTTCCTGGCCAAGGCGATGCTGCACCGGCCCGCCGAGCCGACCCGGGCAGCGCTGTGCATGGAGTTGATCTGCGTCTTCCCGCGACCCAAGAACCATTACCGCACGGGCCGCCACTCCGGCACGCTCAAGGACAGCGCCCCGTTCTGGCACATCTCGACGCCGGACGCCGACAATATCCTCAAGTTCGTTGGCGATGCCCTGAACGGGATCTTCTGGCACGATGACCGGCAAGTAATGCCTATGGGCGTGTGGAAGGTCTACGGTTCCCCGCCGGGGGTTCTGGTGCGGCTCTTTGAGCCAGATGCAAATGACATAGAGTTCGTGTCGGATGGATTGGAGGGCGCGTGCCATGAAAGACTTTCTTGAAAACCTCCAAGATTCTGCGGAGCGACGCATGGATGAGATGACCGAAGGCCTTGCCGAGGGATTCTTTCGTTGTGGATGTGGCCGGGTGGCAAAACTGGAACATGCCCAACCGTCGAGTTCAAACCCATATTGCACTCCCATCTGCTGCATTTGTTTCGCAGAGATGATTACGCAATGAACCCGCTGACGCCTGAGCAGATCGAAGACGGACACCAGCGAATCAACCGGATCTTCGAGCAGATCACCGGCTCGATGCAGGAGAGAACGGATGCCAGGGAAAAAAACGACCCGCCGGAAACCCTCTGGGATTGCCCGCGTGCGGTGGACGCTCCAGAAGATCATCGAGTCGCCGACACTGACCGAAGCCGTCGCTATAGCCACAAGCTGCCTCGCCCTGCTCGACGGGACGACCCCTGAGAAACGGAAGCCCAAGCCCGCCCCGGAACCTACGCCGCGATGCGAGTGCGGCTGCGGTCGGCTGGTGCAAAGGGGCAAAGATGGTCGCTTCTTTTCGCCGGAATGCCGCCAGTTGAGGCTGAAATAGTAACGCCGGACGCATACACCCAGATTCTGGGACCGGAGCCGCCGCTGACGGCACGAACGGCCGACGAGGCGGCTACGGGGCCACTCGCCGAGGTTTACCACAGTAGAACCGATGCGTTAGCTTGAAAGGAGACGGCGATGAACTAGGGCACCAATTCGATGGCGGCTATTAGTTGATGGCTAGAGCGTTCACTCTATTGAATCACCCAGCCGCCCGAGCCGAGCGAGGCCCCATGACTCTATCCCAAACATGCCTCGCTCGGCTATTTTGACTTTTTCGCGGACGGAACCCAATGACCAACAACGACCCAATCATCCTTGATCTCTGTGGCGGCACCGGGGCGTGGAGCAAGCCCTATGTGGACGCCGGCTATGATGTGCGACTTGTGACGCTGCCCGAACATGACGTTCGATTGTATCAGCCACCCGAGAACGTGCATGGGATCTTAGCCGCGCCGCCGTGTACGCACTTCTCGCGAGCTGGCGCGCAATACTGGCCCTCCAAAGGAGACGCGGCGCTGCTGGTGGGGCTCTCCGTCGTGGATGCGTGCCTGCGATTGATTTGGCGATGCCAACCTCAGTGGTGGGCACTAGAGAATCCAATCGGCCGCATCAAGTCCTATTTGGACGAGCCGCAGTTCAAGTATGATCCGTGGCAGTTCGGCGACCCGTGGACCAAGCGCACCTGGCTATGGGGCCGATTCACTCCACCCAAGGTCAAGGTCAAGGTCAAGGTCAAGGTCAAGAAGGCGCCCGGATGGAGAGGTGACAGAACAACGGCGATATGCAGGGGCGTGCGGCGCAGCATGACCCCGCCCGGCTTCGCTCAAGCCTTCTTCAAGGCGAACCCATAACGACCCGAGGAGAAACACTATGAACCAACGAAGACTATTGCCGTGGCTGCTGCTGTTCCTGGCGGCCGGATGCCTGCCGGTGGAGCCGCCGGTGATCGACCCGCCGACGCCGCCGGTGCTGACGGCCAAGCAGCGGCAGAAAGTGATGTACGAAGCCCTCAAGGAACGCGGGCGCATCGTCGACCCCAACACCACCCGCCGCCCGACCGGGCTGATCTATCCGGGATTGGAGAGAACGCCGTGAACGCTGAAGCAAAGGCCCTACAACAATGGATGGCGGAAAACACGAAGCTCGCCGACCCGGCGACGATTGGCGCGCCGGCCGGCAACCGACAGTATCTGGAGAACCGGCTACGGGACGCGTTCTTGGGCGGGATGAAGGCGCAAGAGAAGATCGCGACGGCGCGCCTGACAAAGGCGCTCTCCCGGATCATGAGGGACGTGTGATGGCGGATAAACTGATCCTCATGCAAGGCTGGGGCGTGCGTGCGATTCTGGACGGGACCAAGCGGCAGACGCGCCGGGTCCGGGGCCTGAACCACATCAATGCCCAGCCGGAATACTGGTTCGGGGTGGAGGAGTGCAAGGACGATATGGGCTTCTGCTTCACGGGCGGCAACTCCCGCAATGCGTCGAGCTGGGACGAGTCGTATGTGGTGCCGCCCTACGAGGTCGGGGACCGGCTGGGGGTCAAGGAAACGTGGCAGATTGCGGACACAGACGGAGGAGGGTCGCAGGCGGCTATTGCCTACCGCGCGTACGATGCCGGGGACGTTGTGTGGGTGGACGTTCCGGTTGAATGGGAGAGCCGGGTGTCGGCGATGCCGGGGGGGGTGGGGTGGCGTCCCTCGATCTTCATGCCGAAGTGGGCCATTCGCCGCTGGCTGGAGGTCACGGACGTTCGGTGCCAGCGGGTGCAGGATATCACGAAAGCTGACACGCTGGCTGAGGGATGCCGGAACAACCCAGAAGACTTCCTGGAACTGCCGGGTCCGCGATACATTTTCTTGCAACGCTGGGACGAGATCAACGCCAAGCCCAAGCCCCAAATGCACAACCTCCTGGGCGAAAAGGAAAAATGCTACGTGTCCTACCCGTGGGCGGACATCCAGGAGACGCGGACCAAGAACGGCCTGCCCTGGTACGTGGCCGGCAACCCGTGGGTGTTCGCGTACACGTTCGAGGTGGCGCAGGGAGGACTATCATGTCAATGAATCGAATCATCTGCGGCGACAGCCTGAAGGTGTTGCCGACGCTACCGAAAGCCAAGTGCATCTTCGCGGACCCGCCGGACAACCTGGGGATGAAGTATGAGGGGTTCCATGACAGGTGGGAGACCGCCACGCTCTACCGAGATTGGCTGTGCAGGCTTATGAGCGCCATGCAGAAGTCGGATGCCCCTTTGCTTTGGTTGAGCGTCTATTATCGACACAGAGCGGCGGTTGAAGGGTTGGCGGAGCGTTTTGGCATCTACCGGGGGCGGGGAGATCGATGGGATATCCGTTGGTTCATTTGGCACTACACCTTCGGACAGCAGCAGAGCAGGGACTTCAAGAGTACCCATCGCCCGATCCTGAGATTGATGAAGCCGGACGCCACGGTCTACCCAGAGGCCGTCAAGGAGCAATCTCAGCGACAGCGTAACGGCGACAAGAGGGCCAAGGAGGGTGGGTGCGTCCCCGGCGACGTGTGGACCTTCTCGCGGGTGTGTGGAAACTACAACGAGCGTCGCAGGTGGAGTCCCAATCAGCATCCGGAGGCGTTGGTCGAGCGGATCGTGAAGTTCAGCGCCAAGCCCGGAGACTTGGTGATCGATATGTTCGCCGGGTCAGGGACGGTCAACCGCGTCTGCAAGCAGCTTGGCATCGACTGCATCGGCATCGACATTAGCGACTTCCACTGCCGCAAGATCTCCGAGGAGACCTGTGCCGAGTTCACAACCGCCGCCGGCGGGGAAGGAGAATGACATGACCGCACCTGAATACCTGAGAGTAAAGGCTGAAGAGCTTGCTGCCCTGCACACGGTGAGCCACGTCGTAGACTCGAAGCAACTTGGCCAATGCACAGCGCCAGCACGGTTGCGCGAGATCGCCCAGCGTTTCGAGGCGATGGAGAGGGCGCTGGATCGACTAGCGATGGCGGGAGTTCGAGGAGGTGCGCCAGTACGAAGTGAACCGGGCCCGGAAAGCGGCCCGAGAGGAGAAACGCCCTTGACAGATCCGCACGCCGTGGGCACGATGGGGGCACGAAGCACTCACTCTTTGCGAAAGGACGCATTATGAAGACATGGATGGTAATGTTGGTAGTCGTCGCGGGACTTGTGCTCTGCGGCTGTTCGGGCCCGGATCAGCCGAAATGGGCCGGGGGCGCTATGGTGGGGGATAACACCGCCGAGGTCCGCCTGGGCGGGCAACTGGGGGCCCTGGAGGGCTACGTCGCGCCCCAACTGTCCGCCGACCTGGCTTCGTCTGGGGATATCGGTACGGGACTGCGTGGGTACGCGATCTACAACGCCATCACGGTCGATATGATCGGGGCCTGGTTCGGCAATGATATTGAACTGCCCGAGGGGGCGGCTTACGGCGGGATCTATGGCGGCCGGGACTTCGGCCGGGACATTGCCGGTACGGAATGGCAAGCCGGATGGCTGGTGGGGGCCCGCGTGGATATCGGATCGACCGACGACTATCAACTGGATCTGGCCACCGAGTATCAGCGGCCGATGGACGGCGACGGCGACGAGGTCGTCATGGTCGGCCCGCGACTATTGTTCAAATAGCGCACCAACTTCCTCCGAGGGCCGCGCGGCCTACTGCGCGGCCTTTATTCTGCGCCCTGGGCGGGAGGCAGTAGCGGTACCCGGCTGGCAATCAGTTTATCGACCACCTTAACATCCTTGAGGCTTTGCAGCTTGCCGACAAGAGCCTCCAGAGCATCGCTGATGTCCGTAAAGAACCGATGCCTCTCGGGTGTCCACTCCAGGATAGCGAACTCCTCACGACCGTCCGGACTTTTCAATGAGCCCGTGTGTTGGCGAATGTAAGACGGCAAATCGTCTTTGATGCAGACGCGATCGTAGTCGTAATGGAAGATGTCCGGGTCCTTCGACACGGTTCGCTTATGCTCCATGTAGACGCTCGCGAACAACAGCAGCCCGGCGCCTTGAGCGAAGTATATCTCCTACGGCCATTTCTATTCGTCCTCTCTGTTTGGAGTTAGCAGTACTGCTTCTGGGCGGTCTCGGACATCTGTAGTTGCGACGTCAGCAGGTAGCGCATCGTGATATTGATGTCCGAGTGGCCGAGGAATTGCTTGATCTCCGAGATATGAACCTTGTTGATCGCCATCCTCATCGCGCAGGTATGTCTCATCCGATGAGGATACAGCGTGTTGAGGACGCTGTTTTCGGGGCGAGGCCCATTCGGTTTTTCGTAGCCCAAGGCCTGGCCGACGATCGACGTGCCCGACCAGGCCGTATGGCGGCCGAGGCGGTTGCTGTTCTTATCGACGAACAGCGGGGCGTCGATGACGGCTGGCCCGGCGGCTCGCACGTCCGCCAGGTACGCGCCGATACCACGCTTTTGCTTGTCGGTCATCGCCGCCATCGTGGCCTCGTCGCCCGCCAAATACCCCCAGATTAGCGGCTCGATCGCGGCCGGGATCGGCCGAACCAGCTTGCGGATCTCCACGACGTAGTGCCAAATCAGTTTGGCCAGTTCCGTCGAGACCGGGACCTCGCGTGGTTTGCCTCGCTTGCCCTTGGCGACCTGGAGCGACAGCGCCCCGTGGTACATCGGAAGGTGTTTGATGTTCAGGCCGATGATCTCACTGGCCC
>Ga0307928_10002507_pt1 | contig 14092 bp, 14 predicted proteins | sample AceLakmetagen232_FD_201815 | JGI IMG/M metagenome (GOLD analysis project Ga0307928, IMG submission 201815) | Saline water microbial communities from Ace Lake, Antarctica - #232 | ecosystem: Environmental > Aquatic > Non-marine Saline and Alkaline > Saline | place: Antarctica: Ace Lake... | reverse complement strand
CCTAATCTTATATTCCCATTATGATCGTGTTGTATCCTTACTTCTTGACCAGTTGCAGTGTCTAAAACAAGATGCCTATCTGCTAAAACTCTCCCTTGTCCTGCGCTTGCAATTTCAAAAGTTAAAGTAGAATCAAATTCTGCTGCTTTTCTATTAATAATTAATTTTTTACCTGCTTCACCATCACCCACATCAACATCCCCAAACAGGTTTAAATCTTGACTTGCTGTTGGATTAATCTTAGGTGTTGTTATGTTGCCAGTTGTTGTTAAATCAAAACTACCTAAATCAACATTACCTATTGCACCAGTATAAGGAACATATCTTAAATCAAACTTTCCTATCGGCTCACTACCATTCATATGGGACATTTTAATTCAGCCTCACACATTGAATACTTGGTGAACCTGCACCACTTCCAAGGAAACTAACACTACCTACTTGTGCATCAAAGCTTCTAAAAGTATAAGCACTTAAAAAACCAGAATTACTTCCTGTATCGGCAGTACCATCAAATTTAAAATAAGCAGGAGTACTTCCTAAATTTTCAATTGATAAAGCAGCTGCCTTTTCTCCAAAAACATAATTAACCGCAGGACTACCAGAATTCTTTCTTATAATTTGATTATTAACATATCCAAAAGGAGCGTTACCACTCTGAACAAAAATAGATTCAACATGAGCACTTACTGACCCAATTACAATACTACCTGTGACTTGAACTAACCCAGCTCCAGAAGGAGTAATCTTCCAAGGATGTTGTCCGTCCCCCCAACCATTATGAATTGACTCAGGCATTGCTGCACCTCAGGGTTACATTAGCTTTTGTTTGAACTGAACCCTTGATTATGATTTCTATCTTGTTATTCAAAACAAATTTTGCAGCACCTGAAGTGAGTAATTTATTTTCTTCGTTAAAAGTCTGTGTTCTTATCGGAATATATTTTGTTCCTTGATACTCCATCTCATTAAATATTACAACATCAGGTAATGGAGCAAACCTAACAATCACTTCACATTTTTTATCTGCAGAAATAATTAATGAATCTAATTCACATTGTAAAAGCTCAGTTGTAATAATGGCTTCATTCTTATCATTAGTAGATAAAGAATAATCATAGTCCTTAATAAAACTACCTCCTTCATTATCTTCTATTTCAATCCTAACCTTTTCTTCTGTCTTACTGCTCATAATAAACATCTACTTTTGTATCTACACCAGCAACACTTCCTAAAGCATTACCATAAACTCTAATTAATCCATCATGATTACTTACAACCTTTTCTACATATGAAGGACTACCTGTTGTACCATCTGCCAGAACCGGATAAACTATTGGATAATCAATACTGTTACCACCGCTTAATCCGCCAACCTTTTGTAAAATAGATTCACCAGTTCCAGATACTGCAACATATAAATTTCCAGTATTCGTAAAAGTTCCTTGAGTGTAAACTACCTTTTTAATCTTTCCACTAATTACTCTATCACCATAAACATCCACTGACCCTACTGCTGATGATGCTAATGCTGGTATTATAAAATTTAATGTTTTAATTTCTTCATTCATTTTAAATCCTCCTTAACTATAATATATTGTTCATTTTGTTTTTGATTATAAAGTTCTTTTAACTGACCCCTTCTTGTGTGTTCCTTTACTCTTGCTCCTTCAATTCTAGCCTTAACATTTGCCTTATTATTAATGCCTCTAAAGTTCCAGCTATTACCACTGCCAAAATTAGATACATCTTGTTGGTCAAGTGTAAGATTCCCGCTATCACAATCATGAACAAAATCTCCACCTATATTATCCATGAATGTAATAACTCTATTACATTTTGGGCATAGCATTTTTGGCATTTTTTAGTTTCTCCAACATTTGTTCTTGTTCTTCTTTTTGTTCTATCGCTTGAAGCTTTAAAAGACATCCACCACAAAAAGCTAATCGCCCTTTGAATATAATTGCCCCTTCATTACAATCTGGATTTGCACATTTAGGTCTTTCTGTCAATCCCATCATTCTGTCACCGGTGTTGTTGTGCATCGGCAATTATGTGTAACCATTCCTTTTACAATATAACTTTCATCAATATCAACAGCAAAATTATAAAGTCTTCTACTCTTTTTTAAAGTCCATTTTTTAATATGTTTAATAGGTAATGATAAAAATTTATAATCATCATTATGATTTTTTAATATCCTGCATAATTCTTTTCCAACATCTTGTAAATCATCTTCATATTGAATTTTTGCTGTATATTTATTAGCACATGATAATGAACAAAATTCTGATTCTTCATATATCTTAAAATATGGAAATTTCTCTCCACATTCTTTACATTCTTTAGCTAAAAACATAATTTTATCATTCTCATTTACATTCTTAATTTGTTTAAATCCTTCTTCTGTTAATATTGGATGTTCAGGAGTCATAGTTAGTTTTTGAGTTAACGGTTTATTTTTCTGCATTGAATAATTATATTCTACAGTATATACATCACCATTATACTTTTTATCATTTAACAATCTAGTAACTTTTCTAAATTTACCTTTATGAGATAAAACTAAATCATTAATTTTTATATCTCTTATTTTTTTCCATCCCTTAGAAGTATAAATTGGTATTTGACCATCAATAAAGCACATTGGATGTAAAGGTGGTTGTGGTGCTTTATTAATATCAAATACAACTCCATTTAATGAATCACACTGAGCACAAGTCCTTTCTGACATTGCTGATAACCATGATACTTTTTCAATACCATGAGTTTTATAATTTTCAATAGCTCCTAAATTACTAAGCCTGATAATTTCACTTCTAGCAATCATTATTGCTCTTTTAGATGCAGGAACAGAAACCATATATTTACCTGATTTAGTTTTTATAAGTCTACCATCTTTCATCCTTAATCTATCTTTAAAAACAATCTTTTTCTTAAGAGCTGATGTAACTTCTCTAACAGTCATGTTTTTATCGAAGCCCTCATAAAAAACATTTCGCATCTTTTCAATTTCATTACTATTAAGCAACCCAGCTCTGAAATCAGTCTTAGTAACTCCTTTTAATAAATTAAACATATCAATACTAGTTACACTTAAAACATAATCTTTAAATTCTTGATAATTAAAACCAGCCCACTCTTGCAAAGTCATGTTATTAAACTTCTCTAATTCCTTTTCAGAATAACTTTCATGAATATGCTCTTCTCCATTTTTTGGTGGGTTTTTGCTTGGCTCTCTCTCTCTTCCCTCTGGTACTTTTGGATTCTTCTCTTCCTCATCTTCCCTTTTCTTTTCTTCTTCTGGTGTCTCTAACTCCTCTGCAGGAATATCAAGCAACTCGGCAATTTGTAATTCTATTTGATATGTAAGATTTGGGTCAAGCAATGGATTCTTTAATAATTCAGCCATCATCTTAATCTTTTCATTTTTCTCTTCTTGGCTTGGTAATCCCCAAACAACTTCAACATGAGTATTCAAACCATTTGCTAATAGAACTCTTTTGAAAATCTTTTCTTCAATAACCTTCTCTGTATCTTCTCTGAAGCTCTGTATCCTTAACTGAAATGCTTTCATTTGAATTTGAGCTAATCCTTCAGCAACAGATGCTTTACCCATTAAGACAGCAGGAATCTGAGCAGCTGTATATAATGCTTCTTGGTCATTCTCGATTATGAATTCAAACTTATCAGATAACTTTCCGAAATCTAATGTCATAGGCTTAACATAGTCTGTTAATACCCATTCATGTTTGTTATTAAGAACTTCAAGCTTACTTCCTAAATCGCCCATCTCATCAGTATCAGGATAATCACCTTCTCCATTCTTAGCATCTTTATTTCCCATTAAAAATATTAATGGATTATTAGATTTTCTTCTCATTAAAGTATGAGCTTCTTTTCGGCTTCCAATCAAGTCATCAATAAGCTTCATTAATGTCCAAACAATACCTAAACCATAATATTGGTCACCATAAACATTATAATTTAAATCAGCAATTTGAGAAGGAGTAAAATTTTCAACTTCTTTTTTAGTTTGTGTTGTATAATCTTTATAAGGTCTAGTCCATTGATTAAATCCTTCAACTGTTCCATAGTCATCTCTTACAACAAATATATTATCAGAATCAAGCAATTTCATTCCATCAATATTATGAACACCTGTAGTAGAATTTAATTCACCTTCTCCTAATTCCATTGGTGAAAATCCTTTGATAAAAGCTTGTCTTTTCCAAGCCTTCATTTGATTTAAGAAATCATTATCACGCATAAAATCATCAATAACTTGTTTACTTCGCTCATCTTCAGATTTAATATTAATACCACCAGAAAGCATAAAATCAAGATGTTTGTCAACAATTGCTGCAACAATACCAAACATGATTGTTAATTTTTGAACCCTTGCATAATCGAAAGGATGTTCTTCCCCTAGTTCTTCAGGAAATCTTTTTTTGTTATTAGAAACGAGACCTTTAAGGGCTTCAGTAGTATATGTTCCAGCTTTGAAATCTTTAGATGGTGAATACACTAACCTATTCTTCATACTGGTTCTCTCTGTTGGTTTGCTAAAAATGCTTTGTATTTTCATGAGTATGAAAACCCTTGCTGACTAGGCAAGGGAAAAGAGGTGATAAAACTCCCATGTCAATGGAAATAGACACTGGAATGTAAATTTGTGACAACCTGTTAATTCCGCTAACTAAAGATACTTTATTTTTAGTATTTATAAATGTTATTAAATAAATTATATAATTTATTAGCAAGCGTGAGCTCTGTTACCTTTTTTACCTAATCCATATATCAAACTTCTAAATGTTAAAATCAATCCATCAGCTCTATCCGGTGATGGTAATCCTCTATTTTTCATTTCTTCTTTTCTCTCAAGCATGTTCTTACCGGTTGAACTAAACTTATATTTCCTTGTGGTTAGTTGACCAATTAAATCATTATCATCTGGGATGTTAAGTTCTGTTAAATGGTCCCTTATATAGAACCACATCTCAGTTCCGCAATTAATAAAATTATCTTTATCAACAGCAGATGAACCATTATTAACTCCTGTTATATCAGCCCTGATTGCTCCCTGATATGCTAATTCTTTTAATCTATCAGTAACTCCTCCACCAACACCACCATCATCAACATTAACATAAACTTGTTTGAGCCTATGATATTTCTTAATCACTTCAACGATGGCTCCAACTGTAATCATTGTATCTTGCTTCCTTCCAAAATACTCTTCTCTTATAACATTACCAATTCGACTGTATACAGTAATTTCATCACCACCAAACCTTGCAATGTCTGCTCCTATCTCTACAATCTCGTAAGCCTCTGGAATAGGAAAATCATTCTCTGCTGCTTTCTCAGCTTTATCTAAACTAATTAATGTATCAGGGTCGGCTTTCGGGAATTCTCCTAATACTCTTACTCGATAAACATCACTATCTCTTCCATACTTTGCTGCAATCTTCTCATAATAACTTGGATGAACTAATGGAGTTTCTTCTGCATTTAATGTAAATGTATAATAGAATTTTCTCTTAGAGTAAAACGCATCATAGAATCCACCACTAACTTGTGTTGGGTTTCCAAACATCATAACCAAACTACCTTCTTGAGTCTGTGTTCCTTCAATTACTTCTAAAACATCAGTTGGAACACCGCTTGCCTCTTCTACAACAAACAATAAATTCTCTGCATGGAATCCCTGCATTGCATCTGGATTGTTTCCAGTCTGAGCAACAGCAAACCAATTCTCTTCATGCTGTTTACAGAAAAAATGTGTTTTACGCCATTCGAATAAATCTTTATTTTTAGCTTTATGATTCCATTTAGATAATTCTGGCCATAAGATATCATACAACTGGTGCTGTGTTGGTGCTGTGCATGGAATCTTAGGAAAAGGAGCACAAGCCATAAACCAATGGACAATCCAAGCCTCCAAGGCCGTTTTTCCTGTATTATGTAAAACAGCAAAATCACCACCCAAAAATTTATGATTACCATTTAATTCAAAACCATAATATTTACCTTTACCTAAATAATTTACATTTTTTATCCCAAAATGTAAATTATTTCTTTGAGGATTATTTATTTTTTTACCTTGTTTTCTTTTTATCCTAGTTGGTATTATTTCAGTGTTTCTTGATATATTTATTTCATAATATATTCCTTCTCTCTTTTTATTCTTATAATAACAATGTTTTTTAACTTCTCTTAATGTACCATGCAATCCAATAGATTTTACTAAATATAATATTTGTTCGCTCATTTTTTTATTTTTTTGAGATATTGAAAAAATTCTTTTATTCCTTTTATCTAATGTTCCATCAGTATCTATAAGTCCGGCTAACAATTGTAATCTATTAAATATTGAACTTTTTAAATATTCAACTGGGATTTCTTTATTATTTAAAATATTATAATATTTTAAATCTTCAGAAAAATTGTTTTTAACATGACCACCATTTCGACCACTACTCATTCTATATATATTTTTATAATTTTTAAATAATAAATTTCTTTTATTACAATTTTCCTTCCAACTTATTATTACTTCGTCATCTTCAGAACAAATATTTGGTTTCCCTTTAATACCATCACCTAACCAACATCCTAAAATATATGGGTCTATCTTTAATTTATTATCAAATTTAGAAAAACCTATTTTTTCTCTATAGAAACAATTCGTTCTTTTTTTCCTATCACTCCATTTTAACCAATCCCTTACTGTTACAGTAAATTTTTCGCCGGATTTTTGTGTACCATGAGATTGCGAAGAAACTAAACATAATATATGGCTTTCATTAAATATATACTTTTGTCTATCTGTAAGTTCAAACTCATATAAATTTTCAGTACCTCTATATAACCCTAAAACTTTCCTAGGAGTTTCATCATCTCCCATAAGCAAATCACCAGTTTTAATATCTTCTACATTAGAAATATCACCATTATATAACATTATTTTAGTTCCTTTTCCAAAACAACCATGACCAGACTTAACTGCAATTCCTTTTCTTTCTTTTATTGCTTGTGGAATTACTTGAAGAATTGCTGCTTGTTGGTCAGTTGGGACAGCTCCAATTACTTCGACTACATATTTGTATGGATTCTCCCAATAATATTTAACTAACTCTTTCATAATGTTGAGTTGTTCTCCACATATTGGTAATATGGTCTTAGTTCTTCAATATCCTTTTCTTTAACTTGTATCATTAATTACCTCTCGATATTTATGGAGCAACAAGAGTTTAGAATGAACTAAATATCTTAGGGGATGGACGACCTACTACTCTTGTTACTTCTCCATTTAAAACACACTCATAAATCCAATAATAAAATATATCAAAAATATTAATGCATAAAAACCGATTCCAATACTTGCAATTATAACTAATGTTTTCAAGTACCATTTTAGATCTTTAAATCCTATTTTCTTTTCCATCTTCTCTCACCTCCTCCTTATCTTCTTTTACTTGATTAACTACCTTTTCCTCTTTTTCCTTCATTTCTTTATGAGCCTCAACAACAGCACTGGTCCAATCAACATTAACATTAACATTCCTAGTATCTATAATTTTTGGATAATCGGTTTTCTTTTTTTGATTAATTGCATCAAGTAATAATTTAATTTGTGCAGGTGTTTGACATTTTTTAGTCATTACAAGTAAAGCTTCTGCATCTAATTTATCTAACACTTCTTCACTCATAATAGGCATTTTATACCATATAGCTTTAGCTCGAGCATCTGGTACAATACAAGTTGTATTATTATTTTCTTCTAAATTTTGTTTCTTAAAAATACATAATGCCTTACAATTTTTACATTTAGCTGTTGGACTCTTTTCTAATAATTGGGCCCATTTCTTTTTATCTGAACAAACTAATCCACCTAATCTACCAATGGTAGGTGCGGTTTCTTTAGTTAATTTTGGTAAATGTGATGCATCTCCTCCTCCCATTTTATAACTTTTTAGCTGTTTTTCCTGTCAGCTTCTCCCATCTATTAATGATTACTTGGCAATATTGAGGGTCCAATTCCATCATAAAACATTTACGGTTTGTTTGTTCACATGCAATAAGAGTGGAACCTGAACCACCGAATGAGTCTAAAACAAGTTTAGCTTCTTTTCCATATATATTTAAACATTCTATCATTAAAACAATTGGTTTTTGAGTTGGATGTACTCTCTTTTGTCCTTGTTCTGAACCTTTAACCATTCCATGCCATTTATGTGTAAACAAAATCATTCTTTTTTCTTGATTAGTCCAAGCCACTTCACAATCCGAATAAAATTCACCAACTATTTGTTTATCCCAAATAAACCACCCTCGACTAACATTTAAAAAATCAGCAAAATAATTTCCACCCCATATTATCTGAATAGGAATATTTAATTGTTTTATAATCTCATATGCTTTTTTTGCAATTTCAGTAGATTCATCACCTTTAGTTTTTCCAAAATCATTACCTTTTACACCAGCAGTAATTCCTTTTCCAGCATAATTAATCCCATACGGTGGGTCTGTTAATAACAAGTCGGGCTTCTCATCACACATCAATAATCCTACATCTTCTGATTTAGTAGCATCGCCACACATAAGTCTATGTTCTCCTAAAAAAAATATATCGCCATTTTTAATATCAGTCTCTATCTCATTTGGGTCATCTGCAGGACATTCATCAATTTCAGGAACTCCAACAATATCATCAATCTCATCTTGAGTAAAACCAGTAAGCTCTAAATCAAAATCATCAGATAATAATGATTCAAAATCCTCTTTTAAGAAATCAAAATCCCAATCGCTTTCAGCTGTTTTATTATCAGCTATTCTATAAGCTTTAATTTGCGCATCAGTTAAATCTTCTTTATAAATAGCTGGAACGCTTTTGAGGCCTATTTTCTTTGCAGCAAGGCATCTTCCATGGCCTGCGATGAGTATATTACCCTTAGTCAATATAACAGGTACATTAAAGCCAAATGCCTTAATAGATTTAATTATTTTATCTATTTGTGAGGTTGGGTGCTTCTTTGCATTTTTATCATATTCTTTAATATCTTTAATATCAACTTTTATTATTTCCATTTTTATTCACCTATTTTCCTACTCTTCCATCGGCTTATTTGGCCTCTATGTTTTTTCAAAAAACATTCTCTACATCGGCTACCATAACATGATTTACCACAAACTCTACAAGTTCTCATCGCTCTTTCATAACTCATTTTATTTAATTGTTAGTAAAATATCATTAAATCCTGCATAATCTACAACAAATCCACTTGCGTTTTTATGGCCTCCACCACCAAATTCTTTTGCAATTAGACTTACATCTAAATCACCAATACTTCTAAGTCCAAATGTAACTTTATTTTTATTAAATTCAAACATTAAAGCTATATCATATCCTCTTTCACAAATTGTATTTCCTAATAAAGAACTATCCATAGTATTTGTATTGTTTATAAGAAGAGTTTTTTTGTTTTTAAATATTACAGATAATCCTTTTTTTATTGCAAGCTCTATTCTCTCTAATTTTTGAATATATAGTTTTCTGCCTTCTTTATAATATATATCCATTGAACCAGAATCTGTTATTCCTATTGCAACCATCCATTGGTTAATGCTCCAATGTTTGTTTACTTCAGCAAAATATTCAGTCCTATCTCCAAAATTCTTTACCCATCTGTCATAATCATCAACCAATACAAGTTCTTCAAAACTTTCATTTCCTAAATATTCATTAACTAACATAGCACCACATTTATCCATACTACGATTACCTAATATTTTTTTATCTTCCCACATAAACTGTAATTTTTCCATAGCAGATTTATGGTGATCACACCATACAATTTTATATAATTCTAATAATTTTTCCATATCTTCTTTATCCATTGAGAAATCTACAATAAATACTTGAGCATAACTAGGAGTTACATCACACTCTAAAATATGTTTTAGTTTTTCTTTGTAATCATTATAACCGACTTCTATTAATTCTGCATCTACAAGATATCTACGTTTAACAATTGCGGCTGCTAATCTTCCATCTGAATCGTTGTGATGTATACATAATACTTTTTTATTTTTCATTGGTCTCTATGCTTTTTTATAAAACAGGCTCTACATCGGCTACCATAACATGGCTTACCACACATACTGCAATTTCTTTTAGCTCTTTCATAACTCATTTTAATTCATAATACCTTTTATAAATAATATAAAACCTAACAAAACTAATAATGTAGTTGATATTAATTGAATATAATCAAATTTAGTAAGTTTAATAATATTAGTCATCTATCACCAACTTTAGTTTTTAATAAACTATAAAACTCTTTTCCCATCACTTCAACAGTTTTCATTGATTTAACAATTTTGTATGCAAAAGCAATTAGGCCTCTAATATCTTTTTCATTAACCAACTTATGACAATCCTCACATACTGGGACCAATACATTCTTCTTTGGTCGCAGATGTTTTGGAAGTGTATGATGCATTGTTAAGTTATGTTCGAACTTTCTTTTTCCGCATATCCAACATTGATTTTCATGTATTACTATGTTCATTTTACCAAAACTCCATTGTTATTGCTCCCAATATAATTATAATAATTCCGCAAAGCGGGATTGATATTAATATTGGAACTCCCAGTAAAAGAGCTAATACACATAATCCAAATATCCAATCTATAAAAATTATAAGCAATCTTCTTATTATATCACCAAAATCCATTATCTCATTCACCTTCTTTGTTTTAATAATCCTGACTTTTTAATTTCTTTATCAACATTTTGTTTGATAAATTGTGATAAACTTATATTTATTTTATTAACCTTTCAACTATACTGTATCTACTTTGACTTTCACTCATTTTTCATCATCTCCATCTTTTGTTTATTTTTTTTATATCTTCTTCTAGCCATCCAATTATTATGACATTTAGTTGAACAATTAATTCCACCACATTCTTTTCCACAAGTGGCACATCCACTCATCAGCTCATCAGCTCATCAGCTCTTCACCTTTTGAACCTTATCAAGATAATTATATTTGATTTTTCCTTCTTTGTAAGCTTTCACAGCTTGTCGGACAAACTTAGAAACATTGATTCCATTCTCTTGCAGATAAGTTTTATCCGCTTCTTCTACATTAACACATATTTTTTTATACATTTTATATCAATTATATAAATATCATAACTTATATATAAATCTTTCTATTCATATAGTAAATAACTTAAAAAACCCAAAAACAGCACTTTTCCAGTCTATATATAAATTTTATTTTACTCCTATAGGTATTAAAACCTTAGTTTTTAGGTTTTTTGTGTTTTCTCTCTTCTTGCAAAAAGAAAGATTTAAATATAAGGAAACTTTAAAAACTTTAAAAGAGCATAAATTTGAGGAGGCGATAAATATTTCAATAATACCAGACCAGCTAAAAAATCAGAGATTTATAATTTTAAACCCATCAAACGACCCAAAAATGGGGAAAGTGCCCTATGAAAAAGGATGGACTAAAGATAAAAATTACTCTAAAGAGGAGATAGATTCTAAACAAATCAACAAAACTACTTCTGTTCAAAAATACGGTATCTTATGTGGATATAACAAATTAGTGGTCATAGATTGTGACTCAGAAGACTTTCAAAATAAATGTAATAAACATGAGATTTTTAAGAAAACCTTCACTGTGAAAACAGCTGCTAAAGAACTAAATCATTATTATTTTTATGTTGATGATGAAGCACCAATTACTCAAAGATTAGATAAATTTACTGATTCTGGAAAACAAAGAGTTGCTGACATTCAAGGAAGAGGAACACAAGTAGTTGGACCTAATTCTAAAATAGGTGAGAAATCATATCAAATTGTAAATGAAGCAGAAATACAAAAAATATCTTATATAGATTTAATCGCTCTTTGTAGAGGAATGTTACCAAATATACAAATTGTTGATACTTATAAAAAGAAGAGAATTGAGCAAAATATAGATGATGATTTAGATTTTGAATTAGACCCAGTCCTAGCTTATATAAAAAGTAAAATAACAATTCGAGATTTATTAGAAGAGATTGGTATTAATACTAGAATGGGTAGAAATTGTGAATGTCCATTTCATACATCAGTCAATGGCCAATGTTTTAGTTATGACGACCATCAATATCATTGCTTTCATTGTAATCGTGGTGGGTCAATGTTTGATTTTATCATGGAATATAACAATTGCAATTTTATAGAAGCAAAAGAAATCCTAGCTAATAAGGTTGGAGTTCCTGAACAAATAATTAAAGAAGCTGAGAAGTTAATAATCAGAGCTAAGAAAGCAGAAGCCACAGAATACATAGTCCAGCAATTTATGAAAGATAATCAGGTTTATACAATCAAGAATGACCTAAAATCTGAGATGTGGATTTACAATGATGGAATCTATGTTCCTAATGCAAAATCGTTTATCAAAACTTTCTGTCGTGCAATGCTCGGTAACTATTATACCACTCATATTACTAATCAAGTAATCTGTAAAATTGAAGCTGATACATTTATAGATGAAGACAAATTCTTTTTACATAAACCAAAGGATTTGATAGCAGTTAGAAATGGTATATTAAATGTAATCACAAACGAAATTATAAAATTTGATTCATCTAAGATATTCTTTAATAAATTCCCAGTTTTTTATAATCCAGATAAAAAAGATTGTAACAAGATAATGGAATTTATTAAATCAACATTAGCAAATCTAGAAGATATTGATACTTTACAAGAATTAATCGGTTATATGTTCTCAGATGAATGTAAATATAAAAAAGGATTTATGTTTGTAGGTCGTGGTGACAATGGTAAATCAGTAATGATTGACCTGTTTAATGAACTAATTGGTAAAGAAAACATTTCCAATGTATCATTGCAAAATCTAGATGAAGACCAATTTAGTGCATCTAATTTATTTGGTAAGGTAGCTAATATTAATGCTGACATTGGTAAAGGTAAGTTGAATGAAACTGGTATGTTAAAAAATTTAATAGCTGGTGATACAATTTATGCTAATAGAAAATTTTTAAATCCAATTAAATTCAAGAACCGAGCTAAGATGATATTTGCAGCTAATACATTACCAGAGACTGAAGATGAATCAGATGGTTTTTTTACTAGGTGGATAATAATCGAATTCCCTTACTCATTCAAAAGACAGACCGAATTTGATGAACTAACTCCAGAAGAATTGGCAACTGGTAAATTTAAATTAGCGGACCAGTATATTCTAGAAAAGATAACTAATGAAGAAGAACTAACTGGTTTATTAAACTGGGCACTTGAAGGATTACATCGATTGATGAAGAATAAAGACTTTACTAAATCATCATCAGTTGAGAAAATCAAAAGTTTCTGGATTAGAAAATCATCCTCAATGGTTGCATTCATCATGGATAGATTAGAATTTACCTATGATGACAACGATTATGTTTTTGCTCATGATATGAGATTTGAATACATTGCTTATTGTAAAGGACATAAGATTAAACCTCAGATGAGCAAAGAGTGTACTAAAATCTTTGACAACTATGCAACCAAATACATGAACAAGAAGATTGCAACAGGCAGCGGCAGTTTTGATTATAAGAAAGTCTGGACTGGTGTAAAATTTAAAGGTGAAGAACAATGAATGAAATACAACCTGTAACAGCTGAATTAATTGAAGAATTAAACATGCGTGGTGAAGGAGAAGAAGCTGAAAAGCTATTAAATGCGTATCATGAGAATAAAAAGGTGGTATCTGTGCTTAAAGATATTATTCAAGGACAGTGTGAATACCTTGATTTGGATATGTTGGCTTTAGAAGTAATGCCTGACCACATACATTTATTTGTAGGTGCGAAGCCGAAACACACACCTTTTAAGATTGTTAAACAGTTGAAAGGAAATACAAGTATTCAACTAAGAAGATGTTTCAAACACTTACCTTATTTGCTCTGGAGTTATGGAAAAAGATTTCCTAACTTGTGGGCTAAAGGATATTACTGTGGAAGTGCAGGACACGTTTCACAAGAAGCAGTCAAAAGATACATCTTAGAACAAGA
>Ga0307928_10002506_pt1 | contig 14095 bp, 34 predicted proteins | sample AceLakmetagen232_FD_201815 | JGI IMG/M metagenome (GOLD analysis project Ga0307928, IMG submission 201815) | Saline water microbial communities from Ace Lake, Antarctica - #232 | ecosystem: Environmental > Aquatic > Non-marine Saline and Alkaline > Saline | place: Antarctica: Ace Lake... | reverse complement strand
TGTTATTAAAGCTATAGTAATCGGTTCCGATTTTAGTTTTTACTACTGGATCAAAGAAGGTAGAAAATATACAACATGGTATAACAACCGACCAACTTATAAAAAAGAGAAGTAAAAATGAAAATTATAATTGTATTTGATGATGATGAAGTAAAAATTACTGGAGAAGATTTTGAAATTAAAGGTACAAACCTATTTGTTTATGCAATAACTAAATTTCTGGATAACAATGCAATACAGGGTTCTAAAAAAGAATTTACTGATGATTTAGCCAGAGTCATTACTTTTGAAATAGAAGATAAAAATCTTTTACTTTTAAACATAGAAAAAACAAATATATAAACATTTTTAAAAAGGAAATAATAAAAAGGAGGATTAATTATGTTTAGATTAAAAGAAGAAGTAATGATAGAATGTGATTCAGGATTAGGAACTGGAGGAGTAACTAAAATAGTAAAGATAGATATAAATTACAATAAAAAAACTGGAAAACCTTATAAAATGTTTATTACAGAAGAAGGTCAGGGATTTGATAAAGATGGACATCCTCTAAACCCACCTTGGGCCTATAAAATGATTAAACTTTAAGACAAATATAAAGGAGGATAAATGTGGGACGTATAAAAGTGGGTAAAAAAGAAAAAAGAGATGAAAACGATAAGGAGATATGATGGATTCTAATGAAAACAAATCTTGGTGTGAAGCAGAAAGAATGACAAGAGAACAAAAAATTTATAAACGCAAGAAAAAAAAGTTAGATTGGAAAAAAGTCAGTCTTAATATAAGAGTTCCGATTTGTCCAAAATGTAATGTCCCGACATCATTAAAACTACATAAAGACGGAACTTTTATATATAACTACTATTGCAAGCTTTGTGATTTTACATTTAGTCAATTAGAATTATATTAATTGAATCTAATTGAAAGGAGATTAGTTATGTCTATTGAATGTTATGAAGTATTAAACGACTTGACAAAAGAAGTAGATATTACACAACGAAAAATTACACATCAAGTTATGGAACTTCAAAAGGAACTGTTAAAGGTACGTAACAGAAAAGTAAGATTTATATTTGACAATCTTGAAAGGCTACTGGAGTTAAAGAAATCTATTTCTATTGTCCTGGAAAGGAATCAGGATAGCTTCAAAAAACCTAAAACCAAAGTAATGAACAACATCAAAATAGGCTTTTCTAAAACCAAAGCAGATGCTACATGGGAAGATACTGAGGATCTTATCAAAGCAATTGAAGAGAACTTATCCTATATAGGTATTCAATTAATTAAAACAACTAAAAAACCTCTCAAAAATGCTTTACTTCAATTAACACCTAAAGAAGCAGACCTAATAGGTTTGGATATTATACCTTCAGAAAATGCAGTATTAATTAAAACTGTGGACAAAGAAATTGAAAAGTTGATTAAGGAAATTAATGAGGAGTATATCGAATTACTTAAAAATAAGAAAAGGTAATTTGACAAAAAATACAAATTATGTTATAATACATAAAAATAAAGGAGAAACATTATGGTAATAGTAAAAAGAAAGGATGAGATATTAGAATGTTTAGGAATATGGAAGACCGGAAAGCCTAAGTTATTTCATATGATTGCATATTCATCAAACACTGCAGTTGGCTTCCGAGATGATGAACCTTTTCTACCTACAGGAAAAATAGTTGGTAGTAAAACTTTTTTAGAAAGGTTACATCTTAAAAAAGATTGGGTAGTTGATACTGTAATAGATACCTATAAATAGCTTTTAAAAAAGTATTTAAAAATATAAATATAAAAAATAATAACGGGAGAAGTAAAATGACAATTGTTAATAAGTTGGAAGAAAAAAGAAGAAGGTACGAAGAACTCAAAAGAGGGAAAAATAAATACATTTTTAAAGATGATGGTATAAAAAAGACTCATAACAAAATGTTTTTATTAGACATTAGTCTTTCCATGAGTGGAAACAAACTTCAAAATGCCAAAATTGCGTTAAATAAATATATTAGGTCAGGGGATGGTTTAATAGTATTTGGGGAAAAAGCACATTATATTCCTGAAGGACAATTAAATACTATTCAACCCTATGGATTAACTGCAATGCTTCCCGCTATAGTATTATCAACGAAATATAATGCAGTAGAATTAGTAACCATAACTGATGGAGATCCTAATCAAGGTGGGAATACTATGGATGTACTTGATTATGTTTCTGGTCTAACAGGAATTAAAATTGACACCATTGGTATAGGAAGTGATTGTGATATTTCTTTTCTGGAAACTTTATCTGAAGGAACTGGGGGTAAAAGTATACATGTAGATTCCCCGGAATATTTAGATGGAGCGATTGCTTTATTATGTGCTCCTTCTATTCAATTAACAGAAGGATAAAAAAGGAGAAGTAAAATGAAAAAAGCAAAGTGGATAGTTCATATTGAAACATCTTTATTAAGTGATGAAGAAGTCACAGAATTTGAAGAGGGGATGGAAGACGGAGTTGAGTTGTATGAAATTTCAGCTATAAAAGAGGATAATGAATTTGGATTAAGATCTTTAGGTTGGAGTGCAGCAGATGTAAAAATTATATTATTTAGTGAGGATCATAATTCATTAACAAATGAGGATATTGTTCCTAAAGAAAAACTTGAATGGGCTAAAAAAGTAACTCAAGGACTTTGTGATTTGTTGAATAAAATAGAAGCAAACAAATAGAAAAAGAAAAAAGAAAGGGGAAATAATTATGATTAATGGACAATGTTTTACTAATATAGATGATTTTAAAAATGAAATTTGGCCTGACAAATTTTATAAAATACCAATAGAAGGAGCCTGGGTTCAATCAAAAAGTGGAAGAGTAGCACAAGTATGTAAAATTATACATACTACACGAAAGGAACTTAATATATCAAAAGAACGAAAGGAACTTAATATATCAAAAGAAATTTATGAAACACATCCTTTCATTAGAATAGAAATTACAAAAATAGCTTAAAAAGGGGATATAAAAATGGCAAGAAATAGAAAAAACATTCAAAAGGAAATAAAAAATTTAGAACGTAAAATGAATTTACTTGAACTTAGTAAATTAAAATTAGAAGAAGAATTAAAACATATAACCCCAGAATCTATGCTGAACTTATTAAAACAAGATAAAGAATTTATTTTATTTGCATTAAAAAATAATATAAGAGGTATTAAGATTAAATTAATTTACATATCTGAAGTTATAACCACAATAGAAAATAATGTCGTAGATTTAACTATAATACAAAAGAAAATAGAAACCACAGAGGGGATATAAAAATGGATTACATGGACGCTGAAAATTCAATTACAACTACTGTAGAAAAAATGTTACCCCGATTTTCAGATAGAAAATTAGGATTATATTTCTGCTTAGATATTAAGGCTTATAGTGAAAAATTTAAAAAAAGAAATTTCAGTAAAATATTCAGTCTGCTATTTATTAGATCAAGTAATTATACGAAAGTATTTTCTATTGTTCTTAACGATTATTTACTCCTACCTAACATTGTCCCTATTAAAATGAGTTTACAATCGGATCATGATTCATGTTGGAGATCAGATGGGTTGAATGAAATATTTCAAATTGTTGCTAAAGGATGTGAACAAGTAGATCAAGATAAGCCTTTCAGAGATTCAAATCCAAGTATTTCTTATCACCCTTTTGGAGGTATAAAATATTTTTTGATTGATTATGATTTGTATCATAATTATGAAAAGGATAGATCAATAGATATTACTTTTATTAAATCTTTAACTGTTCAAGAAGCAGTTAAATATATGCCTAAGAATATAGCAAAAAAGGAGAACTAAAACTTGGATAATGTTGACGATAAAACCCTCGATAGTCAAGGTGTTCCTCATTCTGAATATCCAGAATGTACAAATCCTGATTGTAATGAGATAGGAAGAGTAGAAAGAAATTTTCTAAAAAAGATAATGAAGACTTTATAACTGATGAATGGTACTGTTATGGATGTTGTTCAACATTTTAAAAACAAATAAAAAGGACTTGGAATAAAAAAAGAAAAGGAGAATTAATATGAATAGTATTAAAAAAGATGAGTTATGGGTATTGATAGGTATTGAAGATAATGTAAGTGGTAATTTTAAGCTTCCTAAATCAGAGAAAGAAGTAGGATTATTTACTACAGAAAACAAAGCAGAAGAATATGTAAAAAAATATAAATTAAAGGAGCCTATTTATAAATTATATGATTCTGTAAAAATCTTTAAAAGAGAAAGTCCTTTAGCATCTTATTCAGATTATAGGATAGAGTTATATGAAAAAGTTGACTTAAAAATTTTTAAAAGAGAAAGTCCTTTAGCATCTTATTCAAATTGTAGGGTAGAAACATCTTATTCAGATTATAGGATAGAATTATATGAAAAAATTGACTTAAAAATCATTAACTGAAAACAGAGTAAAGTTTTTTTAAAAAATTAAAAAGGAGGAAGAATAATGTCATCAACAAGAATACTAATAATAGGATTAATAATGGTAGGATTATATATAACACAATCTATTGCTTTAATAAGTATTCGTACTAACCCTGGTATCTTTTCCAAATTAGATTCTATATCGACTAAAACAGATTTAATCCTATCTATTAATAATACTGATCCTACTTTAGAGATACAAAAAAATATATCAAAGTTAAGACCAGATCTTGATAAGCAAGTAGTTAAACTCATTTCAGAATCTATTCTAAAGTATTCAACCAAATTTAACCTTCCTTCTAATCTAATAATTTCTATAATCAACAGAGAATCAGAATTTGAGATTACAGCAAAAAATAAAAGTGGAGCAGAAGGACTTATGCAAATAATGACTAAAGTGCATAAAGATAAGATTAAAAAATTAGACATAACAAGTAAAGAAGTATTTTACATTGATAACAATATACACTTAGGATGTTGGATACTACGAGAATACTACAATAAATCTAAGTCAATATATTTAGCTTTAAAGAAATATGTTGGTGGAAAGCATCCTGAATATATTAAAGATATACTTACTACATATATTAATTTTGATATGAAAGGAGAATAAAAAATGAAAACATATTGGGCAACAATACGTAAAATGGAAGAACTAATTGAAAATGGTGATGCTACTCTTTTAAAAAAATTCATAGATTTATTACAGCAAAAGAATTTATTAAATAAATTTATGTTAACAGCTTTATGTGAAACTTCTACTAATCAACGAAATGAGTTGTGGGGAGTTTTACAAGAATTCGGTTTCTTAAATGAAAAAGAGGTAAACAAATGAAATTAAAATATCTTGTAATGAATAATTTAGGAAGTTTAAAAGATATAATAGGGTTTATAATCTTTCCTGAATTTGAAAAACATTCCAGTGTGGCCTATAAATATAAAAATGTTCTTTCAAAGACAGGTAGAGAGCATGTAATAGGGGCAGGATTTATTCGGTTAATATCAAAAAGTGAAAATAGAATAGAAGCACATTGTTACGGGAAGTCAGTAAGCTTAAAAATTGAGAGTAGAAAAGAAGATAGTAAATTACTAACAAGTTATATTAATAAGGAGTAATCATGAGAACATGGATATTAGGAACAGGAATTATTATTGTAGAAGCTATTAACCCAGGGTATGAATTTAGTTCACTTATGAATTGGTTTATACTTGGATTATTTATTAGTGCAGTCTTTACAGATCTTACAGAGTTTCTACATAATAATTACTTATAATAAAAAAATTGCTTAATAGAAAAAGGACTTACAGAAATTGAATTATCACAAAAAGATATAGCAAAATTAAAAAATGGGGGAAATGATGTTAAAAGTAATTACTACTACTCATAATATGAAGGGGTTAGAAATTGTTAATCTACAACAAAACAAAGAGATATTATCAATTAAATTAATTGCTTGGTTAAAATGGTTAATAGAAAAACGACCCTATATTGTTTATAAAGGTTATCATTGTGGTCTATGCGGTAAATGGGTTGGTAAAGAGTTTAGTATACCAAAATATAAATCTTGTGGACATTGGGGAGACACTTGGGGAATTTGTATAAATTGTAAAAATTAAATTTAGTAATACTATACCTTGGGTGTTCGTGCATTTGTTCTAATCTATTTCACTGGAGGAAAGAACTTTAGAGCATAACGGCATTTTCAGGGTATAATTCAAAAATAGAAGTAATGTCTCAAACCGACTTGACAAAAAATATTAAATATGATATAATGTATAAATTATAAATACTATTAAAAAGGAGAAGGGTTATGAGGAATTTTAAAAATACTTTAAGAGGAATAATTTTATTATCAATTCGTAACTGGAATAAGCGTCTTTTTTACTTGCAACTAAATAAGATTCATCATCCTTATTATCCTGACTTAGAAAATACAGCTAATTGTTTTAGTATTTCAGCATATCTTCAGGATACAGATCCTGATAATAAGGATTCTTATACCCCTAAAAAAATATCATCAGCTTTATCAAGTATATGGATAGGTATTGGATGTGAAAAACCAGCTTTAATAGCAAGGATTCCTCTTTGTAGGAAAATTATTGGTTATGAGATAACATCAGAAGGACGTGAGTTTGATTCTGAAGAACTGTATGCTATAGTTTCTAATAACTTTAGTGAGAGAATAAAGAATGAAAAACCTATTGGACTCACTAAAAAAGAATGAAGAGCTTGTGGAAAATATTAATAATTTAAAAGTAGAAAATTCAAAATTAGCGAGTCGATTATCGAAAGGTGATATTAAATTACAGTCTTTGAAGGATAGTATTGTAGAATTATAAAAATAATTTATAAAAAAGGAGAAGTAAAATGAAAAAGAAAACATTAAAGTCTAAATGTAAAGTAGAAGCAGAGGACTATAGCTTAGTTGATAAAATTAAAATTATGATTAAAGATTTAAATCAACATTTAAATAAAGCAGAAAATGAAATAGAAAAAGATCTAAAGGATCTTGAAGAAAAAACAGGTATAGTAATAACTTCAATTGAACTAAATGAAGATGAAGATGATTGGGAAGATGATAGTGATGATGATTCTAAAGAAGAAAAAAGTCCCTATTTAATAACTCTTAAACATAATTTATTTAATGATATAGAGTAATTACTTAAATTAAAAATGACTTACAAAAAAGGAGAAGTAAAATGATGATGAAAAAGAAAGGTAGTAGTAAAAAAGAAAGTATTATGATGGAATCTGTAGAAGAAAATGTAAAAAACCCAAGGAATTTAATTGGTGAAATTGAAAAGCTTACTAAAGACCTGAATCAAAAATTAAATAACGTAGAAAATAAAATAAGAGACATTCTTATAAACCTTGAGGACGAAACTGGTATTACAGTAACGACAATTAATATTACCAAATATGATGATCATAATATTACCAAATATGATGATCAAAGTATAACAAATGATAATTTATATATAAATATAAGAAGAGCTTTATATTATGATGAAATTTTTGGAATTAGGAAGCGTGAAGGAGGAGAACTTGAAAAGTGGCGTAAACAAGAAAAATAATAGTAATCCAAGATGGAGATTAATTATAATAATTATTTAAATTAAAAATGACTTACAAAAAGGAAAAAAAATGAAAAAGAAAAAGTTAAAGTCCAAAGATGCGGTAAAACCTGTACACAATAATAAACCTCCAAGACACTTAGTTGATAAAATTGAAAAGCTTACTAAAGAATTAAATCAACATTTAAATAGAGCAGAAAATAAGATAGAAAAAATTATAAAAAATCTTGAATTAAAAACAGGTATGACAATAACTTCAATTGAGTTAAATGAAAATCTATATTTGATGAATATACATGAAGCTTATATTCATGTAACCCTTAAACATGATTTAGTTAATAGCTATGTAAAGTAATTATTTAAATTAAATAAAAATATTGAAAATTATAAAACTTGATAAGGAGAATAAACATGGAAGATAATGAACAATATAAAAATGATGATTATTCAACTGGTTTGTATAATAGCACTTATAAATATTTTGGAAAAATGCACATTGCTACAAGTTATAATAAATGTTGGTGTGGAATTCCGATTGCCAAAGCCGGGGAAATTGAAGAAGATCAATTTATTGATGTGGTTACTTGTAAAGTATGTAAAGAAAAATGGATGAAACTTCATGAAGAAGATTCTAAAGAATGGTAAAAAGGAGAAGTAAAATGAAAGAAAATATATTTTCTAAAAAACTTAATAAAGAAATAACAGAAATAGAAAATACTATTAAATTACTTCAGGAGAGAAAAGAAGTATTAGCATACAATCCCTCTCTATACATAGATCGAGAACTTGAGGATCTTAAAGATGAGAAAGAAGGTTTGGAAGATGATTGTTTAGATACAATGAATAATCTTGAAGAATCACTATCTGATATTGATTTTTCTTTAGTAAATTTATCTAATTCTATTATAAAAATAGAAAAAATAAATAAAAAAATTGTAGAATTTAAGAAGTATAAAGGAGAAATAAAATGAAAGCTTATGAAGCCAAACATTATTCTATTGATTATAAATAAAATGATCATATAGATATAAAATGTGGTGGCCCTGAATATCTTGGTTTTGATTTTTATATTAGTTCCAAGGTATCAGAAAAAAAGGTTATTAAAAAGATTAAAAAACTTCTTAAAAAAATAATATGCCTTATAGTTCCATTTCTGTTTTAGAAAAACAATTAGTCAAAAAACTATGGTCACCGACTATGGTAGAAAAATGTATTGAAAGTTATAATGTATAAAAATTAATATAAAGGAGAAATAAAATGAAAGCAAGTGCAGCTATTGAAAGACTTATGAAGTTAATAATTACTTTTGGGGATAAGGAAATATTTATAGGTAATGAATCTTCTAAATTAGAAAGTATATTAGGAGATAGAAAAGTAGATACTAACGTTCCATTTTTCCTGTTACTTGGTGAATATGTTCCTGGTGTTTGGACAAGAGAACAACCTTTTATGAATGGATGGTACTGGTGGAAGAGAAATAATAACTACAACATTCATTTATGGGATGTTTTTTATATTACAATAAAGGATGATAATACTTTTAGTACATGGAAAGAAAAAACTTTAGTAGATTGTCCTAAAGGTGGATGGTGGTCTGGTCCTATTAATATGCCTGCAAACAACAAGTAAATAATTAAAAGAAGAAGTAAACATGAAAATAGTTGGAAAAGAAAGAGGTTAAAATGGAAAATTATGCTGGAGTGTTAGGTAAGGACAAAGAAATAGGTGACGAGTTAAGAATTGCAAAAATTAAAGTCAACAATTTTGAACTATTTAAAAATATAGGTGAAGTAAAATGATTAAAATAATAGAATTAGATTCAGTACATTTTAATAATAAAATATGTAATAATTGTAAAAAGAGATATAAAAAAGACGGTTCAGTTAAACTTCTTAAAATTGGTACTTTATCTCATAAACTTTGTAAAGCTTGTTTAAAAAAAATCCATAATCAAATTCATCAAAAATGTGACCTTCCATTAATGCATACCTCTATTAAATTATAAAAAATATACAAACTAAAAGGAGAAATAGAAATGATTGATAAAGATGACTTGTTACAAAGAGCAATTGATGGTGCAGATTTTCTTGCAAGGATGGTTAAACCGAATGGTAAATTTGTTTATGGTTATAAGGGTCCAAATACAAACAAAGAAATTAAAGGATACAATATTCTACGTCATGCTGGTTGTATATGGGCTATGTTAGTAATTAATGAAATAGCCCCTAATAAAGAGTACCTAAAAAAATCTAAGTTAGCTTTAAATTGGATGATTAAAAAACGTGTTCTTTTTTATAGGGAATTAGATGTTTCTGATGATAAAGTATCAATGATAGTAGAAGGAGGAAGTGCTAAACTTGGCGGAAACGGACTTGCTACTCTTGCTTTACTTAAATATAATCAGTTTCAATCTAATTTAAAATATTCAAATTTTGCTGAAAAATTAGTAGATTACATTTCATTGTTTTGTGTAGATTCAAATGGTCAGTTTTTATATCATAAAAGAAATGTCAAATTTAATGTAGCTACTAAGTTTGTTTCTGGATTTTATCCCGGAGAAGCAGTTTTAGCTTTGTGTGAATATGACAAATATATAGGTGCAAGTGTTCATTCAGAAATGATTAAAACAATTTTTGATTACCATTTTAGATTAAGGGAATCTACTAAACATATAAGAGATCATTGGATGATACAAGCAATAGAACAAAGTGGATTAAAAAACAAATATCAAGACTACGCAAATTCAATTGCTTACGAAGAAATAAGAACCAAACCTTCTAACAGACCAGGACCAACAGCTTGTAGGTCAGAAGCATTACTTTCCTTTTTAGAAATATCAAAAGATGTAAACCAATTTGTAGTAATAAGATCCTATCTTGATAAATTTATAAAAAAACAAATGAAAATGCAAGTAAGGGAAGGTAGACATAAAGGGGGTTTTCTTTGGAGTCCGACTGATACCACTTTAAGGTGTGATTCTGTCCAACATAATATTTGTAGCTTCATTCGTTATTACAAATTATTAAACAAGGTATAAGGGGGAATTGAGAATGAAAACATACAAAATACCTATAATGAAAATTCAAGATACTTTAATAGATATAGAAAAATGGTTAAAAAATATGTTAAGTCACAATTTGAAGAATCAATAGAAGATGACTTTGATGCAGTATATGAAAAATTAAAGAACATATAAAAAAGAAGGTAACTAAATGAAATGCTTACGATGTGGACGATGTTGTTTCTATTTTGTAATAATTATACATCCTAATTCTGTTAGAGAGAATTTAGATTTACATTCCTTAAAAGAAGAAGATTCAATGTTTCTGGATGGTAGTAAAAAATGTCCACATTTTTCTTGGAAAGGAAAAGATGCAGTTTGTGCTATCCATCATTACTCTTGGTTTAAAGATACACCTTGTGGCCGGTTCACACAAGTAGAATCTTCTCCAGATACGCTTTGTAGGATAGGTGAAATGTTACGAACTAATGAGGAATCGTGGAAATTTTTAACTAAACAAGTAATCTAATAAAAAGGAGAAATAAAAATGGGTGTAATATATGAACCTAAAAATGCAGCTAAAGAATATGCAGACTTAGCTCTTAATATGTATATTGGATGTCAACATGGATGTATCTATTGTTATGCTCCAAGATCTACTTTTAAGAAAAAGGAAGAATTTATTAACAACGCTAAAATAAAGGACAATATTATTGAACGCCTGGAAAAGAATTTAAAATTACTTTCAAAAAAGAAGGTTAAAAAACTTCCAGTATTAATGTCCTTTTCTTGTGATCCTTATCAACCTATTGAGAAAGCTGAAAAAGTAACCAGAGTTGCAATTCAAATGTTAAATGAACATAAATTTCCTGTTAGGATATTAACTAAAGGAGGTAAACTTGCACAGAGAGATTTTGATCTACTTGTAAAAAATAAAAGAAATGAATTTGGGGTAAGTTTGACTTTAACTAATAAAAAACAACAAATAGAATGGGAGCCAAGAGCAGCTACTTATAAACAAAGAGTAGCAAATCTTAAGAAAGCTAAAAAACTTGGTATTAAAACCTGGGTAAGTTTAGAACCAATATTAGATCTTGAACAAACTTTAAATATTATAGATTCAACTCATGATTTTGTAGACCGATATGGAGTAGGTAAATTGAACTACAATAAGCATCAAAGAACAATTGATTGGAAGGAAGCAAAAGAAAAAATTGTAGCAAAGTTAAAATCCTATAACAAAAAAACTATAATTCATAAATCTTTAAAAGAGGTATAAGTCAGATATTGTGGCAGTAAAAAAGAGGGCAAGACCGGGAACGTCCCGCATCAGAAGGGATGTATAAAACCAGTATATCGCAGAATCATTTACTACCACATTTAACTCAGCTTGACATATTTTTTTAAAAATGTTATAATGTATAAAAATTGAGTAGTAAATTTTCAACTAAAGAGGAGACAAACATGACAAAAAAAGGGACAGATATGAAAACATACGACCAAATAATGGAAGATTTCCAAAAATTGCATTATTCTGATTTTGCAATACAATTAATAGAAGCTTTAAAAAAAGAAACTGATGAAAAACTTGAAGTGCTTCAAGACCAAATACACAGAAAAGAATTTAAAAAGGAGAAAGATATGACAATTGAAATAGTAGATAAAGATGAACTTACAAATAATCTTCCAACGATAATGGATCAAATCAGAGATTTAAAAGTAGAAGGTATTAAATTTAACCATTTTGATAGTTTTAAAATCTTACTTGGAGAAAGTAAAGTATTAACTATAGAAACTATGAATAAGGATGATGGTGATTGTGATAATTGTGGACTGAATGTATATGTAAAAGATAAACCTGATAATACTTGGATTAAATAGGTAATATATTATTTGATATAAAAATTATAAATAGTAACTAATGAAGGAGAAAAAATGGAGAAAGTATTAGTGCATGATGATGATAAAGATGAAATCATTCACTACATTAAAGATTCATTTTTGGAATCTAAAAAGACATTATGTGGAGAAAAACTTTATTCAATAAACACTATACATATTAAAAAACTTGATGTTACCTGTATCGCCTGTAAGGAAAAACTAAAATTAAGACAGAACATAAAAGAAATTGGTTCTTTTGAGATAGATAGTAGTGATATAGATACTGGAGAAGATATTAATATATCCATAAATAAAACGTTAAGCAATAAAAGGTTAACTGCTGATAATGTTATTTCAATAAGTCATATTGATGAAGGTCCTTTTTATAAGATTTGGTATAAATATTAAAATAGGAGATATAATATGTCATTAGTAACTCAGGAAATATTTAAACTCACTAATAATTGGATTGATCTACCAGATTATAAAATTAAACCTGAGTCAGAATATCATAGTATGAGAGGAATGCAACCAAGATCCTATAAAGAATTATTTAACCAACAATATAGATTACTTATTTCTCCGTGTGGTAGTGGAAAGACTTATTCTATACTTTACTTAACAGCTGGAGAATTTATTGTAAAACCTACCAAAACTATTATAGCAGTTCCTCAAACTATTATTGCCAATGGGTATTTATCAGCTAAGTTATTACTTCCTAATAACAAAAAGGTTGATTGGCATATTCTTAATAAACTAAATCTATGTTCAGATAATAAAGTAGTTCAGGAAGCAAATACTAAGACTATAATTGATTTCTTAAAAGCACCTTATGTTCCTGATATATTATCTGCTAATGTAGTAATATGTACTCACCAACTATTAGCTTTTTTGTATGCTAAATTACAAAAGAAAAAACAACTTAGTATTTTATCTAACAAAAATATTTGGATAGATGAAGCACATCACCTATCCGGAACTGAATGTGAAAACGGGTTGAAGTATTTTAACAAAATTGGACACTTTGTTCAATATTGCATACGTAATAAAACCGTTAACATAGGATTGACTACTGCTACTCCTTTTAGAGGAGATAAAACTTCTTTATTACCTTCCCTTGATAAGTTTACTACTTTCAAACAACCTTTAGATGAACATTTAAAGACAATGAAGTATTTAAAAACTTTTACTTTCAGATTTATCCTTTGTGATACTGATATGTATAAAGGTATTAAAGAGGTCTTTAAAAAGAGTTTAAAGAAGAAAACAATAATATATATTCCACCTGTAATTACTAAATATCTTTCAGGAACTAAATATGAACAAGTAGAAAGGATAATTGATACTATTAGTAAAGTATTTGGGAAAGGTAAAGAAGTAAAAATTACTGAAAATAAAGGACTATACACCTTAAAAAATAGCAAAGGTAAAAAGCTTACAATAATTGACTTGGTTGAAGAATCACACAGGGAATATAAAAAAGCTTACATGGGAAAATATTCCAAGTCAAAGAATGGTCCTGATGTAGTTATATCTTTGAACCTCCTTAGAGAAGGGGTAGACTATGTTCCTTTAGAAAGAGCAATAGTAATGGGTCCAAGAGATTCTATAACAGATATGATACAAAGATTTGGAAGGTTAATAAGGGATTGGAAAGGAAAAACTAAAGCAGAATTA
>Ga0307928_10002505_pt1 | contig 14097 bp, 17 predicted proteins | sample AceLakmetagen232_FD_201815 | JGI IMG/M metagenome (GOLD analysis project Ga0307928, IMG submission 201815) | Saline water microbial communities from Ace Lake, Antarctica - #232 | ecosystem: Environmental > Aquatic > Non-marine Saline and Alkaline > Saline | place: Antarctica: Ace Lake... | reverse complement strand
GTGGAATGAAGACGGGTGGATATATCTGACAGATATAGAAAACCCACACATCAACCCATTACTTTTTTCCAGACAAGAGTATAAACACCCTTGTCCAACTCATCCTGTTAGGATGAACCCCGACCATCTTTTGCTTCGAGAGGTTGGAGATGTTTCAAAGTATGACCCAGATAAATTGGGACATACCCACATGAACGTCAATCCTCGGATCATTGAAACCTGGATGGAGATGCTGGATAAAGACCACAGCAGCCCCACACCTCATTGCTGGGTGGTTTATTTCATGAGGAAAGGTAAGGAAGAATCCTTGATAACCTCTGAGAATGTCTACCTAATGAGTGATAAAGGTGATACCATTGACAAACATCTTATCCTTGGACGAGAGAATCTTGAAGGCAAGAATGCTAATATGAGAGCTTTAACTGGACATTAACTAAAACAAGCCTACCTATTAAAGCCGAGGTTTAAAAGCCTCGGCTTTTTAGTATAAACAAACTATTGGGGATATACTTGGTTTAATAAACCCTTATATATAAATGAGCAAGGATTGGCCTTGCTTGTTCGGATGATTTTTTTTTAAGATGGAGGTTAAAATATGCCTTATATCTGTCTAACAAGAACCGACATCCCGGACGGTACATTGCAAATTTTGGATTTGCTTCCTAACGCATCACAACGGCATCCGGGTTATGACCCTCCTGCTCAAACACGATACGTTAATCGAGTCCAAAATGAAGCTCTGGCTCTCGTCAATGGGGTGTCCAACGGGATAAAGAATGGGCTTTCGGCCTATATCCTGGACAGAATTGAACCTGGTGGCACACAAGTTGGAACGGCTGAAGTGGATTTGGATGCTCCTGGGGTAGTCCTTGATCCTGATACTATTACCATTGGTGGTGTAGTTTTCACGGCAACTGATGTTTGGCCACCTGACCCAGCCTTGCAGTTTTTTAGCTCTGATGCTGGAGCTGGCTCAGATGAAACAGTCATGGCAAACTCACTCATTGATGCTGTAAACGACCCAGCTTCCCAGGTATTGCTTCTGGCAGCGGGTGGTACTTGTACTGCTTCGGCTGGTGGTTCTCTTGGTGCTGGTCAAGTTCTTTTGACGGCTGATACTGCCGGTGCAACTGGAGCTTTGACTCTGGCTGAAAGCACTGCTGGTGCTCGTATTGATATCACGGACGATCATTTGTCCAGGACTTTTGAGGATTTCACGGCCAGACAGATTGCTAATATCTCTGAACGGATTATTATCCGATTAGATGCAGCTTCGGCTCTGACGGCAACTGATGTTAATACAGCTATCAATGCTGAAGGTGGTGTTACAGGATGTGACATTGCAAGTGTTGGTACTTTAGGCTCTCTGATAGAAATGCTTTCAATCTTGGCAGGACGTGGATATCGTCTGCCACACTTTGCAACCATTTACACAGGAGCTGGGTACGACATTTGGCATTCAGCAGCAGCCGGAAGTTTTGACATTTCCCATTTGGTGAATGACAGTCGGATGGTAGCTGGTGAACTCGTACCGAATAACATTGGTGGTGACACTGCTCTGATGCCTGTTAAGGGGATCACGAACACTTACCACAGTTCGGCTTTGGAAGTTTCTCTCTTGGAGGGTGACTTATCTAAAATGGGTGCTGGAATCACTCTCTGGCCAGACAGTGATGATGTTCCTCATTTCCCGTGGACCTACCAAAAAGGTACAGCCTACTCAACAGTAACCGCCCGTGTCGTCACAGTTTATGACGATGACGGCACAGTTCTCGTTTAAAGGAGGATACAAATGGCTTATGCTTATATCGTACTTAACAGAAACGACATTGCAGACAATCTTCTGCAAGTGTTTGACATCAAACCTAACACCAGCCAACTTGGAATCTATGATTCCGTCTGGGCTAATCAAGGTGGACAAACAGGTTATTTGACTTGGTTGTCACAGCATGATGTCGTAGCTACAACAACGGGTGCTGCTAATATCGAAGTTACCGATGCAGCCTATAAAGGTCTGAATGCCTACTTGATTGATAATGTTGAGAACGTGCAGGGTGATGGCGGACCGAACCCTGACTTGGCTCTGACCGATACTTTTGCTATTGCAATTGGTGATGCTATCCGAGATCGAATGTCTGCAGGCGGAACTTTGACTCTAGCAATCATCAATGGCCTCATCAATACAGCTTGTGGTGGACTAGCTAGTTCTGATCTTGATGGTACATTACCTAACTCTTACTCGACTGGGTCAGTAGAAGAGCTTCTACGTGTCCTGGCTGGTGAGGTTTACCGTGTTCCAGCAGCAGCCCAAGTTGGTAATGCTGATAATGGTTTCCCTGGTGACGGCACAACCCACGTCCCACTTGGTGCTTTCGTGGCTTCTACTGACAGTGAATTCCGTCACGTTCGTAAGTTTGCTGCCACAGGTTCTCTGAACTTGTCGTGTTTGTCGGGTAACATGTCTAAAATGAAAGCTGCTACTTATTCCTGGTTGAATCCTATGTACACCTACGGAGCAGCAGGAACAGCAGTTACATTGGACGGAACCCATATCCCAGCAACTGGTGTTGCAGCTGCCGTTGCAGTTTACGAAGATGACGGCACATTGCTGTAAGGAGGTTAAATTATGGCACATAGAGCTTTTGTTCTTGCCCAGAGACTTGATGTGGCTGGGATGAATATCCAAGTCCTTGATCTCAAGCCCAATTCGAGCCAAAAAAGCAGCTCGTATGACGGTGATGGTCAAACTTTTTACATGAACTGTACCGATATGCCTGGTACGACTCATATGATTGATAATGGGTATGAGTCTGGTAGTCGTTTAACGGTACTGACTGCTTTTTACGAAGCCGTAGCCGATGACACCACAGGTGGTGGAGATGATGTTCTGGCTAACCAGAATGCCTGCCTTGGTTTGGGTGCTTACCTTCGTGAGCGTGTCCAACCAGGTGGTGGTGCTTCTGCCGTAGCTGGCCGTATGGCTATAACTAATGTTGAGAATCAGGTGGGCGGTATTATAAATCTGGTAGCAGCAGGTGGAGATCTGACTTTAGCTGGTATCAATGCAGTCCTGTCAAGTGTCCCTAATGGTGGTATAGCTGCTACTGATCTTGATGGTGCAGCACCTCTTTCTCAGTCCTTCGGTTCTGTTGAAGACATTCTCCGTATCCTGGCTGGTGAAGTTTATCGGTCACCGATGGATTGTATCATCTGTACCCAAGCCAATGTTTTCTTGGATTTGGCCGACAGAGAAGTTTTAGTGGCTGCTCAATTGCCAGCAGTTACAGGTCAAACCTTCGTGTCTCAGGGTGCTTTCCTGAGTAATCTGGAAAATGGTTACGAAAGAATTCCTACTCTGGCTATTACTGGTGACATGTTTGCCTCAATGGGTGGTGGTTATCTGTTCAAGATGGAAGTTGGGATGACTTTCAAGAATCCTAACTTTGCTTATACAGGAGCAGAAGTGACTGAATTCAAACCCCGTGCTATTACCAATGCTGGTGCAGCTGTCCCTGAAACAGGGACTTCTCCTGTAGTTCGAGTTTACGATGATGAAGGAACTAACTTGCTGTAATAAAGTTGGTTTTGTAAAGTTTTAAGACGGAGATCCCTTGGGATCTCCGTTTTTCTTTAATTAGCCACCCTATATAGGAACCCCGTTTTTTTGAACGGTGGATAAATACCAACTGACAAGGAGAACAGACAATGGACACGACTGGAAAAGAGTACAGAACATCAGATCTTTACTATGCAGCTTACCTAAAGGTAGCTGGTGTAGAGTTCAAAGGCACAACCAAAGAAGGAACACGAGTTTTCTTCTTGTTTGAGAATGTCGAAGGGATGGCTGATTTGAAGAAGCAGTATTTCAACCGATACGCAAAAGTATCTGCTCTGACGTATGCTGATGAAATCAGATCTATGAAGAATCTGACTTACATGGAAACAGGTAGCTAATGGCAACAGTCCTTGCAAATACTCCATTTACGTTCCAGGCATTGTTCCTGGATACGGACAACATTCCGATTATCCCAGTAGATCCAACTATCACTGTGTTCATGTATAGTGCTGCTGGGGTAAAACAGGAATTAGTGGCTGCTACTGCAATGGACGCTGCAACCCCTGTAGAAACAGGACGTTATACCCATACTTACACCCTCCCTGATGCTTTTACAGATGGGGATATGATTTATGGGGAAATGACTGGAGAACACCCGATCAGTGGTGATATTCTTCGGTATAGTGAGACTGTATCAGTTGTGACTCTCCCGCCAGGGTCACAAGGACTTTCGTATAATCTCATTAGAGGTGGTTGAAATATGGATATGAGAGTGGATTGCCAAATTGAAGTACCACCAGAACATCAGGTAGGTAGTTTTGCTGATGCTTTCAGGATTCTAACTAATCCTGAAGGTGATTGTGTTTTGGATTTCCTGACTTTATCTACATGTAAGAAACAAGCCTTTGTTGTGGCTAGGATTCGTGTGGAGAAAGAGTTCTTGGAGTCCATTAGGGATCGGCTTGAGGCTACTCTGAGTGAAATACAAGATCAGGATATTGTAGGTGTATCCCCTAAACAAATAGAACAGATGTGGTACCTATCTGATCGAATAGACCCAGAGAAGATTCCTGTTGAGGAAGGTGCCTTACCAGTAAGATGGTTTGTCTACCCTCCTAAAGGAAAGGTGGACTAATATGGCTGTTGCTTTTACTCCTGGACAAACTATAGGTCGAGGGGATTTAGATATTTTCTTGCAAAATGCTCAAGGTAATCCAGCAAATGCTGCTGAGATTTACTACACTCTCTATTATGTGAGTCCTGGACCACCTGAGTCTGAAGTACAGGTTGGACAGCCTCAACGAATACCAGTGAACCCTGCCGTGGGTGAGTATTATGCTTCCTTAATGATTCCGCAAGGTGCTACATCAGGAACTTACCGTATTCGTTGGACATTCAGAGAACTCGTCAACTCACCTCAGCAACAAGTTGTGCAAGAGTTTGCTGTAGTGGGTGCTGCTGGTATTGCATTAGTTCCAGGGTATGACCAATATCAACTGGAGATGATGAGAAGTCTTCGAATGCTTCTCAGGGATCAGAACCCAGACAAGTTCTATCATTTCCGTCCTCCTGAGTATGAAGGAGACATCGGCCAGTATAATCGGATCTTTGGTCAGATCTGGGAAGATGAGGAACTTCTGGAGTATCTCTTGAGATCTCTTGATTGGTTTAACATGTTCCCACCGTTGACACAGAAGATCAATACCCTCAGACTGTTGATTCAAGATATGCCTTCATGGAGAACAGCAATCCTGTGGGGTGCTATAACTCATGCTTGTTTTGCATTATCCCTGAACTGGGTGGCTGATGAGTTTGACTACTCGATTGGTGGTGTTTCCTTGTCCATCGATAAATCTTCAAAGTATGAATCTATGAAGCAAAATGCTGAAGGGCAGATGGATAAAGCAACAGAGGCCAAGCAACGGACAGTAAAATTCATCCGTGGCTTGCAGCAGCCTCGATTCGGTATGGGTGTGAGGTCGAGTTTTGGACCATTCGTAGGAAATGGTGTACTCTCGCCGAGAAACTTCATAGCTTGGGTATCATTGGTAATACTACCTTTTTTAACTTTTATCGAGCCTTTACAGATAATTTAATTATTATCTTGCAGTTTCAGTTTGGTTTTGGTATCCTATCATTTAGGAGGTTGAAACCATGTCAGATAAAGTATTGTGTCCAGCTTGCGGTAAAGAAATTGCAGTTAAAGGTATCCCAAAACATACTAATGGATGCTTAATGTGGAAGACTGTTATCGGTGTTCCTCCATCACAATTTAATTTCGACCGTCACTATAAACGGAAATTATGGGCTGAGGGTCTTGTAGAGGGGGTAGGTTTTGTATCCTGTCCCGTATGTCAGGTTGAAGGTAAAGATGAATACAGAGCTTTACGTTTGGCTGACCACCTGAAGAAAATTCATAAAATGTCTAAACAAGAATTTCAAGGGTCTTATCCTGATGCACTCATTGTGGCCCCTGTAGTTTATAAGAAACGCTCTGAAACTGTTCGATCTAAATATGGGGTTGACAATGTGTTTCAAGCTGAATCAATTAAAGAGAAGTCCAGGGAAACGGTCAGAGCTGAACATGGTGTGGATCATCAATCTCAAACACCTTCGGCTGTAACACAACGTGCTTTAACGAATTTGACTCGGTATGGTCATGAGAATCCTTTTGGTGGAGAGTCAATTAAGAATAAGATTCAGGAAACAATGACGGAACGGCATGGTGCCCCTAACCCACAACAATGCCCTGACATTAGGCAGAAAACATTAAATACCTGTAAGGATTTGTATGGGGATGAGTTTTTCTTTAGGACGGAGGGGTTCCGGGAAAAATTCAAGGCTGCCAGCCAGGAACGGTTTGGTACAGACCACCCTATGCAATCTGATGAGGGGAAACGTTTATGGGTATCTGGGTGCCAAGAACATTTAGGGGTTGATAACCCTTTATTTGATCCTGTTATTTATAGGAAGTCATATAAAACTAATCTTGATAATCATGGAGGTAAACATTCTCAACAGTGTCCTGAAGTATTAGAAAAAGCTAAAGTTACCTGGATGGAGAAATATGGTGTTGATAATCCTGCAAAGGCAGAAGAGGTAAAACAAAAGGTAAAAGACACATGGGTGAAGAATTATGGTGTTCCATTTCCACCTAATAGTATGTGGTCGAACAGAACACTTTCTTTCCCTAATAAGTTGGAGCAGAAAGTGGATGCTATGTCTCCTGTAAATGTGGTATATGCAGGGGATGGTTCTTATTGGATTAAGCATTCTGGTGCATCAAGGGCTCGGAATCCTGATTTTGTGGTTCTGAGTGCTAAACAGGTGAAGGCTTGGGTAGATGGGGCGGACCTGAATAGTCTCCGCAGTTGGGGTTTTATCGAAGTTCTAGGTGATTATTGGCATGGTCCGAAGGTCACAGGTCAGAACAGAGATGACCATCAACGAGAAATGATTGAGTATTATAAGAAATGTGGAGTTTCCTGTCTCGTTTTGTGGGAGTCTGACATTAATAAGAAGCCTGAGATTACGGTTAATAGGATTCAGAGGTTCTTGGGTTTTCGGTAAAAGTTAAATTGTTACCTGTTAGTATACGTTTTTGTTACCTGTTAGTATACGTTTAAGGAGTGATGAGATGATTGCAGAGAAACTATTAAAAGATTTACAAAAAACCCCACCGGCTTCTAAGTTGAGAAAACTGGGTCAGAGGTGGGCTTTAACCTACAAGGATGGTAGTCGTATTGAGGTATCTAAGGATGGTAAAGGTGCTTTTGCTGTCGTTTCTCCTGCAAAGGGTTATGACAGTGTTATTGATTGGCATAATGATGCTGAGGTTGCTCTTATCAAACAGATAGGTTCTTATACTAAGAGAAGAGATAGTGGGAATAGCCCAACTAAAGACTATTATATCCCTAAATCTTATCTTATTGCTAGTAATGATGATATTGTGGATCAAATAACAAAGCTGGCCAATGACAACCCTAATGGCATCAGGGAATACTTGGTTCCTTTATTGAAAGAGGCAGCTCGGCTACCAAAAAAACCTGAACTTCTAATGCAGCTTGCAGGGGACGGGGCATCCTTCAAGTTTTATAAGTATTTTCTTACAGAGGGAGATGCGGAAAACCAAAAAGAAGCCACTTTAAAAGAATTCATGACTATTGTAGAGGCTGTCTATAAGAAATACGGGGGGAAGAAAAGATTTGGTTTCCCACAGCCCCTTAAAAATATAGAATTGAGACCCTCTAGTTTTTCAAGTAAATACCCTTACTTAACTGTAGACTTCCATACTCAGGAGCCTATTATTATAACACCAGTTCTTAGTAATCGTCAGACACGCCAGGACATTAAGAAGCTAGAGGGGGAATTAAAAAGTCTAGTTGGGCGTTTTAGTTGGGTTGTTGATCTTGTTTAGAATAGTTAAGAGAGTGTATAGTTTTGCAATAATATCTAATAGGAGTCCTTAATGGATGCTTATAGAATAGTAAAATCTAAGGTAGATCAAAATCTAACTCGGAAGTTAAAGAAACTAAAGCCTAAAGCCCGTTCTATGGGTGACTTTACCGGTGGAGTGTTACAGGCAGCCTTCTATGCTCGTAAAACAGGTGAGACCTATTACCTTTACTCTGGTAATAATTGGGGTAATGAGGTTTGGCGTGTGTCCTACAGGAAATCTGATTACTTGAATGGTGTGAATAACCCCTATGGTAAATTACTATCCGTGACTCCAGAGATGGTAGTAACAGAGCATATTTTGAAAAGAATCAAAAAAGAAGCAGGGATAAAGGATATGAAAAAAGCAGCAACTTGGAAACCACCCACAATTAATAAATCATTAGCCCAAAAGGTTAATAAGGTAGTGAAAAAGTATTTCGTGACTGATCTCCTGAATGATCTCATAACAAAGAAGAAAGATTGGCGGGTAGGGGTGAGGTCTGCTATTGGTAAAGCAGTTGCTCCTACTCAAATGCAGGATCGAATTGATGCTCAGGCTCCAATTAAAAAGTGGCTTAAATCTATCTCGGACAATGATCTGGTGAAGATTCGAGATTGGGTAGAAGAAATCCAAAATAAAGGGAAAAGTGTTCAACACAAAACCAAACCAGAGGCATGGAAAAGAGCAAATGATATGAAAAAAGAAGCCGGTGGTATGAGTAGTGCTTTAGATCTATTGTTCTCAATTATAGGTCAAGGGTCATCTTCTAAAGGTCAGAAGATGTTTAAGGATACCAAGAAAGCACTGAAAACTGATGAGCAGTCACAGCAGATGATGACAGGTGTTATCCGAAAGGTAGCAGAGTCTTTAATACTTGATCAAAAGGAAAACACTGCTTTAAATTACATTATTATGGCAATGAGGAATGTTAAGGCTGATGGAGCTGCCAGGAATTCTATCTTCAAGGCTGCTAATATCTTAGGTATGAAACTTCCAAGTTCCATGTTTGCATCTGAGGACTCTGAGTTACGAGAACGATTGGTTAAATTGGCCAATGATAGTCCTGATATGAGAAAACACCTGATCCCCATTCTCAAAGAAACTAACACCAAAAAAGCTAGTGCTTATATCATTGATGATCTCAAGAAGATTTTTTCTGATGGTGTGAAGTCAGGTGTAAAAGAAGTGACTAAATTTAGTGGCCCGACTCAACAGCACCATCAAGATCGGTTGGCAAAGGGGGCTGAACAAGGAGCTCTTGATTACATCTCAGGAATCCAACGTGATTTAAAAGTAATGAAACGGGGTATAGAGTCTAACCATCAGATGCCTAAGATGGCTTCCATTTCTTTAACCTCTGGGTTACAAGGGTTATATTGGGCTGCTGGTGAATTGGTTGGTTATGAGTCTGTCGAGGCTTTTAAGAAATAGGAGGGATTATGTGGTGGGTCTACGTTTTACAATCTCAACAACCAAGGGCAAATGGCCGACCAGGGTTTCATTATGTAGGATGCACAACTGATCCTGCTCGTCGTATAAGGCAGCACAACGGTGAGATCAAGGGAGGGGGGCGTTATACCTCTAAACACCGCCCGTGGCTGCCTGTGGCCTTATATGGAACTTACAATGGACAATCTGAGGCCATGAAAGCAGAACGTGCTCTGAAACGTGGTAAGAGAAGCACAGGACGTACAAAATGGACAGTTGAAGATTCACCGTGGTGTCGAGGTCTTGGTCCGAAAGACCCATGGATCACTGACGGTATATCTCCTATAGAAGCCTATAAGAAAGAAGGAGTGTCACCCTAATGTCAAACTTACACGATAAAATACAGAAGCTGGCCAATGAGAATCCTAAACTCCGCCCTCACCTGGTTCCATTGCTAAAACAAGCTGCTATTTTCAAATATGATTCCTCAGAGCCAATAGATAAAAGGGTTCTGATTAGGAAACTTAATAAGGTTCTTGGAGATGTCTCCAGAGGGTTCTTTACCGATGAACATTGGAGAGGTCCCAAGAGAGTTTGGGAAGCCTTACATAAAATCGGTATCACTTGGGAGCAAACAAAGAACTTTTATGATAATAAAATGCCCAATGAATCAAAGACTTGGAAGTTTGAACTGGAGTTCACCTCTAAAAAAGGCAGACCAGGTAAATTGTATGGCCACATGGTAGCCTCTGGTGCAGGGTCTGTACAAGATCCTCTGAGTCGTTATGATATTGTAGTTTATGTAGGGTAATTTAATAGGGTAATTTAATAGGAGATTCATAATGAGCCTACATAATAAGATAGCCAAACTGGCCAATGAGAACCCAGAACTTCGAAAACATCTGGTTCCAATCTTAAAGAATGCTGGTGGTGGGATATATCAAATTTTCTTTACTATATTTAAGGAAGCCTTTAAAGAATCTTGTACCAAGCTATACACTCAATTTTACCGTGATTATCGTTGGGAGAATATAGAAGGAGTGTCTTCAAGTATCCAACCAGGACTTTGGGAAGTAGTTTCTAAATACGGTCCTATGGTTGCAGTTTCTTATCATGTGAATGGCATGGAACTGACTATTACTTGTAGTCTTTTAAATCTTCATCATAAGATGGAAAAACAGAAACAGGTTATTCCTCTGGGGGAATTTCTAGCCCGTGATATGACTGAAAAAGATATGCAAATCCTCATTATGAAATTCATTATTAGTTGTGCTAAGAAGGCTTGGAGATAAGGATACAATCATGAACTTACGAGATAAACTAACAAAACTAGCTAACGACAACCCTGATGGGATTCGTGAGCATTTGGTTCCTCTATTAAAAGAGGCTGGTGTTATATTGCCGAGTGCTGTAACCAATTTCCTAAGAGCCTCCCATCGAGGGGCTGCTCAACTTGGTGAAGCAGAGGCTAAGGCAGTCCTCAAACGTATGAGGAAAGTGAAAACACTTGATGGTGATGACGGTGAAGATTTTTATCTAGGAGAGTTTAAAGATAAAGAGGGGTATTTTGAGGACATTGTCCTTGAACATGATCTCTCAAGCCGTGTTAAATGGTATGTTCATATAGGGTATTCGATGGGGGTGTCCTCATTCCTTAATGCTCTGGATGACTTACATATCCGTTATAAAGAGCTCCCTCACACATAATAAAACCTTACAAATCAAAAAGCCCAACAGGTAATTACTCTTGTTGGGCTTTTTTTGGGTATAATCAGATAACTGTGGGAGTTGTTTCTAAATATGTTCCTTATATTCTCTGAGTATTAGGGACATGTTTAGGAATTGGAGTTTTTAATGGTAGATGAAAAAACAGCAGGAGTTGCCAGTCGTAGGGTATATTCTTATGTAGCTGACGATGGAACCGTCTATTGGTCTTTTACCAAGAAAAAACAGACGATCTCCAGTGGACAGCGTTTAGTATTACAGAGCCGTAATGGTTCACCATTGCTTCCTTTCATGTCGTATATGAGAGAGCAAGCAACTTCGATAGATAAAGAAGCCTCCGCTGATGTCAATGATGACACAGTTGGGAAAACAAAACAGACGAAAGGATAGACAGATGCCAGAAAAGAAAGAAAAAGAAGACTTGGGAACGATCACTCAGCCAGATGAGGAACCTAAATCAGGTTTACCTACTGGGGATGACAGCAAAACAGCTTCCGAACTCCCTACTGGGGATGATGAAGAAGTGATTTTGAAGAATTCTCGTTATGGTGATGAGAATGCTCCTGATCCTGAGTCCGATGCTGAACAAGCAGAGGAAGCTGCTGCAGAGGGAGTTGACGAACCACCTACACCAATTGGTGATGCTCCTGCAGACGACAAAGACGACAATCCTGATCCAAGTTTCTTGGGGAAGATTGAAGAGTCTGAACAGCAAACTATCGTTACTCTCCAACAGAAACATCAACAGATGGTGTATCAGTTGGGTAACTCAGTTCTTCAAATGTTCAACACAGTTGATCAGATCGGTGGGATTTCCGAACAAATCCAAGGTGTTTACACAGGTATCGGCAAACGCTTGAATGTCGGTCCTAAAACTCGGTGGACGGTAATGCAGGACGGATCTGTCCGCATCGTACCTGAACAACCTGGTCCACAGGCTGTACCTCCACAGGGAGATAAACCGGAGAAATAAATGAGTGCATCAGGATGGGGTCCATCTCCAGGGGATCAGCCGTTACCACCTCAAAATGGTTCAGTGCAATCCCCTTATATTGCAGGGGTTCTCGACCTCAATTGGGATAACCCATCTCTGTTGGCTAAGAATGCTGCCTATACGGTAGTTGGGGTCAACGTCTATAGATCAGATGTCTCTGACCGTGGCCCCTTCTACCGAATTAATGAATTTCCTGTTGGTGGTACTTTCTATCGGGATTGGACTCAGAATGTCCAGATTACGGAAACTGTGACCTGGGCAGATTGGAAGTACAAAGGTGATGGTCCAAACACTCGAAAGTATAGTTTTGCCACTAAACAATGCCCCGTAGTCAAACAGGTTCCTGAACCTCCCTACGATGAGCCAACTCATGCTAATGCCGTCACAGACGTGACTCTGACCATTGATGGTGTGGAAGTACCCCCCAACTCAGTATTCGGCCCCACAGGGGAGATAGTCCTCATTAACCAGGGGTATTTCGATGTAGTCACTGAGAAGAATGTGGCTGCTATCCTTCCAACTGAGAATTCAGTGGTAGAAGTGTCCTACTGGGTGAACACAAATCATCTCCGTTCCAGCCTCGATACCAGTCTGTTTTACCGGCTGACAACAGTAGTCTTGGACTCTGAAACCCCAAGTGGTTACAAAGAAACTGAATTAGATTGGTGCAAGCCGATTCTATCATCAGCTGTTGAGAGTATGGATTACATTTGGAGAGAGGCTGTACGACGAAATGCCTGGATACTCCAGCAAGGTGGGGAACGGGTTAAAGTTTTCATTAGACGAACTACAGGGATCAGTTGTAATTGTGGCTTAAACCCCAGAACAAAAGAGTATCTCGGACAACACTCTCAACGATGTGATGTTTGTTATGGTACTGGTTTCGTTGGTGGTTATGAAGGTCCTTATGAGGTTATTATAGCTCCTGATGACTTTGAACGTCGGATCAGTCAAGGTATGACAGGCCGACACAAGGAACACAGTGGAGAAGTCTTTATGGGGCCGAGTCCTGTAGTGACTCAACGTGATTTCGTAGTGAAGCAGACGAACGAACGATACTCGATAGGTCCTGCCCGAAGGCCAACAAACCGTGGGAACATGCTCCAGCAGCATTTCAATATTGCTTACCTGGACGAACAGGACATCCGATACAAAGTACCTCTGGATGGTACTGGTGAATTCCTCAGACCTCAGACTCGATATGGTTTCAGACAGTATCCTTCGATGCCTGTGGACGGTGAATTGAACTTCCCAGAATCTACGGCACCTGATCAAGCAGCTTACCCAGAAGGTCCAGACTCTCAGACTCCTATGCAGACTGATAAACAACCGTGGGCAGAGGGAACTCAGCAACGTGGTCGTACTCCTGTTTGGGAGAACCAAAATGAATAAAACCTTAGTAATTTCAGGTACTTAGGTGATTCATGCCACGTATAGACTACAAACGAATCAGGGCTACCTACGGGAAAACATGGGCTAAGACAGGTGAGATTGAAATAGATGATGCTCTTCTTCACCTTATTGGGGACATATTAGTAGAGACTGTTAAGATCGAAGCTAAGAATGAGTTTGTAAAACGTGGTTGGTCTATGAATGACCCTCAAGGTGGACCTCCAATAGGGAGTTCATTTGGATATGATATACTTGGGGATCGAACTGTTGTACTCAAGTCAAGTTTTTACGGCCTGACTCAGTTGACCTCCAGAGAAGGTATCCCAGAGCGGAAAATGACTTGGTTAACTCAGCAAGGTCAGCAGAGGAATGTAAAGTCAAAGGAACAACGAGAATGGGAATCTCAGATACCTGGGATAAGTAAGAGACCCAAGTCTGCTTCTTCCTCAAATTCTCCGTTGGTTGTTCCTCTGACAACAGATACAGGTGAAGTTATTTTCAGAATGGCTCCTTTGAAGACGGCTGATGCTTGGATTCATCCAGGTATTGCTCGATTTAACTTCT
>Ga0307928_10002504_pt1 | contig 14097 bp, 14 predicted proteins | sample AceLakmetagen232_FD_201815 | JGI IMG/M metagenome (GOLD analysis project Ga0307928, IMG submission 201815) | Saline water microbial communities from Ace Lake, Antarctica - #232 | ecosystem: Environmental > Aquatic > Non-marine Saline and Alkaline > Saline | place: Antarctica: Ace Lake... | reverse complement strand
TAAGAGAAATTTAGCTTTAAAGTATCTTGAGCTTAAATATAATTCAGATTGTGTAGCTCAATTGGGTAATATTAGCAGACTAAAGCCGTTATCTGCCATAAATCGCTTTTCTGGCAACTTAAACATCTCATTAGATGAAGTTTCAGAGTTGAAGGAAACAATATCTGAGAGAGAAAAAAACGGTAAAAAGACTAAAAGACTCTTGGAAGAAGTTTTTTCAGAGACTGAGACTGGTCAAAAGTTTATAGAAGAATATCCAGAAATGGAAGATTCTAAGGAGACAGAACAGCACGCAAGTCATTTTGGAGTTCATGCCGCAGGGATCTTAGTCTGTAACAAACCAATCACCAATTATGTAGGAGTAAATAGTAGAGATAATAGAGTTGCAATGCTTGATAAGCATGATGCTGAAGATATAAACCTTTTAAAGATTGATGCTCTTGGTCTTAGAACTCTGACAGTTTTAGCAGATGTTTGTGACCAGATAGGAAAACCATATAGCTGGTTAGAAAAAATTCCTCTTTATGCTCCAAAAGCTTTTAAGATTTTTAATGATGGTAGACTTAATGGAATCTTCCAGTTTGAAGGAGATACCATTAAAAGACTTGCTTCTCAAATGAAAATAGAGAATATTGAAGATATTTCTGCTCTTTGTGCCATTGGAAGACCCGGCCCACTAGACTCTGGAGGTGCGGATAAATACATTAAAGCAAGAAAAAATGAAAATTTTGAGTATATTGTTGACAATCAAATCATAAAAGATGTAACAAAGAATACATATGGAGTGATTGTTTATCAAGAACAGGTAATGAAAATTGTTCGGGAGCTTGGAAAATTTTCTTGGGAAGAGACATCTAAGATCAGAAAAAACATTTCAAAGTCAAAAGGTGAAGAATATTTTAATCAGATTTACTCTGTTTTTGAAAAAGGAGCAATTGAAAATGGATTAACAGCAGAGCAATCACAGCTTGTTTGGAGTAATATCAGGACTATGGGATCATATAGTTTTAATAAGTCTCATTCTGTTGCTTATTCAATAATTTCATACCTTTGTGCCTTTATAAAAGCAAAATACCCACTAGAATTTACAGTTGCTTGTCTCAATAATGCTAAAGATAATAGATCTGCCATAAAAACTCTTAGAGATTCAATAGAAAATGATGGAATTGAGTATAAATGGATTGACAAAGACATTTCCATGCAGGACTGGACTGTAAAAGATGGAATTTTATATGGTGGATTCAAGGCAATCAATGGTATTGCCCAAAAAGGAGCAAATAAAATTGTAAAAATGAGGAAAGAAAAGAAAGACTTTCCAGCAGGAATAAAAAAGAAGTTAGAAGATGGTGACAGTCCTTTTAGGTATCTTTATCCAGCGACACAGGTCTATGGAAGTTATTATACTAATCCAAAAGATCATGGATTAAATGGTAGAGTAACTAAAATTACAGACATACCTAACAAAAACTGCAATATTACAATCATCGGATGCCTCTTAAAGAAAATTTTAAAAACAGCAAACAAAGGAGCAAATGGAAATAACACTTGGCTTAACATTGTTTTAGAAGATGATACTGAACAAATGCTATGTCAAGTAAGAAGAGAAGATTATTTAAGACTTGGAAAAGAAATTGCTGAAAATGGTAAAGAGGAAAAAGACTGGTATATTGTTAATTGTAATAAAAAACAAGACTGGAACATTCTTTTCATCAAAAACATTTTAAGGATAACAAAATGAGTAAACAAGAATTACAAAAGATTTTAAGTCAACATAAACTTTGGTTAGAAAGTAATTATAAAGAAGGAGAAAGAGCTAATCTTGAAGGAACTAATCTTGAAAGAGCCAATCTTGAAAGAGCTAATCTTGAAAGAGCTATTCTTACAGGAGCTAGTTTTTATAGATCTAATCTTACAGGAGTTAATCTTATAGAAGCTAATCTTACAGGAGTTAATCTTACAGGAGCTAATCTTACAGGAGCTGATCTTACAGGAGCTAATATTTATAGAGCTAGTTTTTATAGATCTAATCTTGAAAGAGCTAATCTTGAAGGAACTAATCTTGAAAGAGCCAATCTTGAAAGAGCTAATCTTACAGGAGCTAATCTTAAAGGAGCTAATCTTCCTGATTTTCAATTATGTTCACAAGATGAAGATTTTATTTCTTATAAGAAAACAAGCAAAGGAGTTATAAGAATTAAAGTTCATAAAGAAGCACTTAAAACAAGTAGTCTTATTGGTAGGAAGTGTAGAGCAAACTTTATTGAAGTATTAGATGGTAAAGGTTTAGGTGGTGGATCTCCTATTTATTCTGACAGTGGGTTAATCTATGATAAAGGAGACTTTATTGTTGCTGATAGTTATGATGATGATATTAGAGTAGAATGTACTAATGGTATTCACTTTTTTATGACTGAACAAGAAGCTAAGGAGTGGTAAAATGGGAATTATAAGTTTTAATATTGCTATCGTACTTTTTGTTATATCTAGTTTAATATTTTTCTTCCTTTTAGATTGGTACACTACAAAAATTATTAATAGAAAGAAAATAGAAAAAGATTTAGCATTTAAAAGACTTAAAGGGGCTGTTGATGAAATAAAGAATCATATTAAGATAGTATCAATTGATAAGGTTATTTTTGACAACACAAGATGTGCTACTTTTACAAAAGAATTTTTAGAAGATTATGTATCTCATGGTAAAAAGCTAATGAAAAAGTTTGATAAAGCAACGAAGGAATGTTCTTTTTTAGAATAATAATCTATTGTCCTCATAAAATAGTAGCTTTTTTTCTTAAAAAGAGTTACTATTAAAAATTAGTTTTTAACTTAACATAAAATAAAAAAGAGGTAGAATGGATGAAAGTTAATTTTTTAATGCCAGTCATCAAAGATAAGCCAACAAAAACTTTTGAGTTTAAAGACGGGAAATGGCTGAAAGTATCTGATTATCCAAGTATGAAGTCTTTCAATGGGACATCAATTGATGTAGAAGATTTAAAAGGCTTTCACGATCTACTAAAGGTCGCTTTAAATAACTCTGCTTTTTTCATTCATGGAGACTTTGTTGAAGGAACAGACCTTAAAAAGATGGTTAGAACTATCAATGAAAAAAATGGAGTTAAAGCTACCATTAAAGATAAGTTTGTTGAAATCTTTGTAATTGATAGTGACCAGTATGAATGTGAAGAAAAAGGTGTTAAGGCAATTGAAAAATTTATTAAAGAAGAACTACCAGAAGAGTTTTCCCAATCAGATTGCTGTTATCAGTTTTCAAGTTCTTATGGTCTGGGAAATTCAAAATTAAAAGTTCATTTATTCTTTGCTCCTAAAGAAAGAATACATAATGTTTCTTTAAGAAAGTGGGCTAAAGCTTGGAATGAATCAAAAGGTGAACAAATACTTGACTCGGCTGTTTACACAGCTAATCAGGCTGTTTATACAACAAAAAGAGTTATTTTAGGTGATATTCCTGATCCTATTGCTGAAGAAAATTTTATTGGTTATATTGATCGTGGAAGTCCATTGTTAGACTGGAAACCAAAAGAGCTTGAAAAGGTTATCAAAAGTGATAATACAAGCGAATTGGTAAAGCTTGATCTATCTAAAAAGAGTGAATATGATCTTTCTACTTCAATTAGAAAGATTATGACTTGCGAAAATTTTCACGATCAAATTCGCTCTACCGCACTTTCACTACTTGGAAAAGGATTGTCCGCTTATGATACAAGGGCATTCATTGAAGAGTTTATGCAAGTTGCTAAAAGAAATATTAAAGGTGATTCTGAAAGATTAGCAGACTGGCAGTTAAGATTTGATGATATTTATAGAGCTGTAGAGTCTGCTGTTGAAATTATTGATACTCCTACTTTTGATGATGTTTATACTTGGCTTGAAACTGAACAAGATCAAAGAGTTTTTAGGAAAGAATTTGCAAAAAAAATAATGAACTTTGAAGGTACTGAGTTAAAAATGTTAATCAACATGGTTGACGAAAAAACAAAGTATGGAGCAAGAGCAATCAACCAAGATATAAAAGTTGCAAAGGCTGAAAAAAGCAATGAAATGATTGAACTTGCAAAAAAGTTAAAGAAAGAAGAAAGAAAAGCAAATAATATTTTTGAAATAGAAATAACTCCTTCTACTTATGGTGAAGTAACAGCCAATGTTTGTAAGATTTTAGCTGAATCAAAAAAGAAACCTGAAGTCTATAGACTTGGTTGTTCATTGGCGGTAATTACAAATTCATCTCCTAAAACAATTAGACAGATTACTTCAAAGAGTCTTTTAGGAAATGATTATCCACAAATGCCTGTTGCTTGTGACCTTTCAACTTCTGTAGGAGTAATAAGAAATAGAGTAGAAAAAGATTGTATTTTTGTTGATTCTAAAGGAAAAGAGATTATTTGTCCTGATAGTATTCTTAATGCAATTCCTAAAATGTATGATGTTGGCTGGAATCCTTTATCTGGTATTGTTGAACATCCTTTTATTGATAATAATTGGAATCTTATCCAAAAGCAAGGATATGATAAAGATACCGGACTATATTCAGTTCTGCACAAAAAACTTAAAGTAAAATTAATTGATCCAAAAGAAGCATATGATTATTTAGTAAAAGATGTTTTAGGTGAATTTCCATTTCAAACTGAGCTTGATGAAGCTACAGCAGTAGGAATGTTTATGACAGCAGTACAACGTCCTTATTGCCTTGGAGATAGTGGTATGCCGGGATTTGCTATCGTTTCTCCTAAACCTAGCTCTGGGAAAACTACGCTGGCACAGCTTTTAAGTTACTCTATTTATAATAGACCAGTTCCAGCTACATCATTCTCTGAGAGTGAAGAGGAAATGGGAAAACTTCTGCTTTCAATTCTTAGAGAGGGGCATAGTTGTGTTCTATTTGATAACTTAAAAAAGGATTCTGCTATTAAGAGTAATGAGTTAGCTAGTGCGATGACTTCAGGAACATATGCAAGAAGAAAACTTGGAGTAAATGAGAAAGAAGAAGTACCAAGTTCAGTGTTATGGCTATTTACTGGAAATAATGTAATGTTTACGGGAGACTTCGCAACAAGAATCCTTCCAATCAGGCTTTTGCCACAAACAGAGAATCCAGAGTCAAGGAGCTTCAAAAGAAATGATATTGGACAGTGGGCAATTGACAATAGAAAAAGGATTATCAGTGCTGTTCTATCTATTGTAATGGCAGGAAAAGATATAAAAGGAAAACTGACTAAAAAGACTTCAAGGTTTAAAGAATGGGATGTCCTTGTTAGAACTCCTTTGTTGGCAGTTTCAGGACAAGATTTATTAAATGTATTTGTTGAAAATGAATTTTCGGATGAAGAAGATCTTCCAAGGGGAGAATTATTAGAATTATTAGACAAAACTTTTGAAGGAAAAAACTTTAAATCAAAAGATTTAAAATTATTATGTGAAGGAGATAATTTAGGATTGTCTACAATTCCTGTAGATTCTGATGGAAGCGAGTTTAGAGAGGCTGTTAAAGACGCTTTTAATGATAAGGCAATCGACAACGTAAAAACTTTAGGAAGATGTTTAATGGGAATGAAAGATGTCTTCGCAAGAGGACTAAGATTGTCAAGAGGTGAAAATAAACATTCAGTAGACTGGAGAATAATTAAAATAGAAAAAGATGAATAAAAAAGTTGACAAAGATGTTTCTTTTGTGTAGTGTCCTTATCATGGTGTTGAGTTAAACAAATTTTTTTTTAAAAACATTTTAAAAAATAGGATAAAAAATGAAAATGACAACTGATTTAAGAAGGCTAATAGATGTTGTTGATACTTCGCAACTGATCTCCAGATCAAAAATGGAAGAGATTAATTATGACCATGCTGAAAAAAATCTTCCTTTTGATTTTAAGATCGTTTTAAGAACTCTTGGAGTTCCACAAACAATTCTTGCACTAAACTCAGTGATTGAAGATAATTCTGATCTTATTAAGAGATTGGCAATACATCTTGCTGAATATGTCTTATTTATTTTTGAATACGAATACCCTAAACAAAAAGGTGCTAAGTTAATGCTTAGTCTTGCTAAAGAAAAGGTTGAAGGAAGACCAGAAAATGCTTTGCTGGTTGATGATTATGAAAGTTATTTTGGCAAGTTGATTACTTGTGCTTCTGCTAGTATTCAAGCTCAATTAGCAATAATTAAAACACTGGAGATGATTAATACTGGAAATACTGAGTTGATTGAAGATGTTTTTACTTATTCACTTTCTGCACTATACTTTAAATATGATAACATAAAAGAGTTTAAAAGAGAAAAGAAAAAGTTTTTTAATTTAATTACTAGAATTATGAATGGAATTAAATAAGGATAAAAATAATGGCAGTAAAATTTTCAACAACAATGCAAGAAAACTATTATGTTCGTTTGTTAGTATTTGGTCAATCAGGTGCTGGTAAAACAACTCTGATTAAAACAGCTCCTAAACCTGTTGTCATTACCAGTGAGAACAAGCTACTTGCTTTGAAAGATCAAGATATTAAAGTTTTTGTAATTGAGACAGCACAAGACTTGGATGAAGTTTATTCTTTTTTGATTTCAAATTCTTGTAAAGACTTTGAGACTGTTTGTTTTGACTCTCTCAGTGATATTGCAGAGAAAGTGTTGTCAATTGAGAAAGTAGGAGTTAATGATGTAAGACAAGCATATGGAAAATATGTTGATCTTCTGCTTCCAAGAATTGAAAGACTTGCTTCAATTCCTAATAAAAATGTTTATATGATCTGCCATGAAGAAAGAATTGAAGATAGTTTTACAGGAATTTCAACATATGGGCCTTCAATGCCCGGTCGCCAGCTTGGGCCAAAGCTTCCATACAAATTTGATTATGTCCTTGCTTTAAGAATTGGTGAAACTGAAGAAGGTAAAAAGTTTCATTATCTTCAAACAACAAGTGATCTTCATTATAGTGTTAAAGGCGATCAAAATAAGCTTGACCCAATGGAAGAACCAAACTTGACAAAGCTGTTTGGAAAGCTTGTTGGAAAAAAAGCTGAAGTAATATTTGAAAAGCTTGTTGAACCAAAACATGAACCAAAAACTGAACAAAAACCTAAACCAAAACCTAAAGCTAAAAAGGAAGAGCAAAAGGAAGAGCAAAAAGCTGGAAACCTTTCTGGATTCTCAAATGTTTTCGCAAAGAGCGAAGAAAAAGAAATAAAAGAAGCTGATTTCAATAAAGCTTTCGTAGTTGAAGATATTAAACACTAATCTATTAATTTAAAAAAGAGAAAATATTATGGCTAAATTAACAAACGCATTTGATAGTACACAAGTTGAAGAACAAGAATCTAGTTTTGATCTGCTTCCAATTGGTAATTATCCAGCTCAAATTACAGGATCTGAAATTTGTGATACAAAAGCAGGAAATGGAAAATACATTAAACTTGAGTTCACAATTGTTGGTGCTAAGTATTCTGGAAGAAAGCTTTGGTCAAACTTGAATATTGAGAATAAAAATCAAGTTGCTGTTCAAATTGCTCAAAGTGATCTTAAAGATATTTGTGAAGCTGTTGGAAAATCTGTTATCTCTGATACAGAAGAGCTTCATGGAGTACCTATGCAGATAACTGTTAAAGTTAATCCAGCAAAAGGTGACTATCCTGCTTCAAATGCAATTAAAAAGTACAAAAAGCTAAAATCACTTGTTGGAGCAACTAAAACTCCTGCATTTGCTTCAGAAAGTCCAGAAGCTATTTCTCCAAAAGAAGGGGCAATTCCTTGGGGAAACTAACAAAAAGTTAGTGATTACCACATACATTCTAATCTTTTTTAACTAAACATAGAGTGGCATTTTTATGTCACTCTATTTTTTTGTCTTGAGTAAATAACATGGAAAAAACAAAGACTGAAGAACTACTTGAAGATCATATGGTTAAGACTGAGCTAAGACCATATCTAGGAATATCAAGTATTGCTGATAGCTGTGATAGGAAGCTCTGGTATCAATTTCGTTTCTGTAAGATTGAAGAGATAACACCTAGACTGGAAAGGCTGTTTGGTCGTGGGAATAGAGAAGAAGATATTGTGATTGCGGATCTGGAAAAGATAGGAGTTCTTGTTTATGGAAGGCAAAATGGATATACTCTTGGTCATGGACATATTAAGGGTCATTGCGATGGAGTTTTAAAAAATGTTCCTGATGATCCAGATGTTGATTTTTTGTTTGAGTGCAAGACTGCAAGTAATAAAAACTTCAAAAAATTTAAAAAAGAAAAATATTCAAAGAATGATGTTTATTATGGTCAAGTTGTTTGTTACATGGAGCTGGAAGGGTTATCTAAGTGTTTAGTAGTTATTGTAAACAAGGACACAGACGAAAGGGAATATAAAGTAGTAAGGTCTAATCATAAGCACGCAGAAGAGTTATTTAAAAAAGGAGAAAACGTTATCTCTTCTGAAGCTCCACTACAAAAAATAGGAAATCAAGACTGGTACGAATGCAAATGGTGTAAATTTTACGATATATGCCATTTTAACGCTCCTGTCTTAAAAACCTGTAGAACCTGTCAGCATTGTGATATTTGTGAGAATGGAGTATGGCAGTGTTCAAAATTCGATAACATTGAGCTAACAACCAGTCAACAAATCAAAGCTTGCAAACATTATAATCTTTTAGAGGTGTTAAAATGAGTAAAGAAAAAATCAGAGTATTTGTTGGAAAAAGTGAAAGACTAACTCTTGATATTAAAGATGATATTTTGCTGTCTCTTATTAACAAAAAATTTGTAGATGCTTTTAAAAAACAGTCTGAAGAAGAAGAAAAATTTGCAGAGTATCTTTATGAAAAATTTATATCTCCTTATAAAGAATTGTTAGAAAAAGTTCCAGAGCATTGGAAAAAAGTTTCTAATTATGCAAAAATCTCTGTAAAAGGAGAAGGTTATAATAGTTATAGATATGTTCCATATATAAAGGCAAAAGTTGTTCCAAACACTGAAGAAGAGTATAAGAATATTCCTCAACTTGACCCTACCAGCAAATTGGCTGAAACTTGGGTAAAACTAAGAAGAAAAAAATCAGATTTGGACGATAAAAAAAGTAAATTAAGATATGAAATCAGAGCAACATTAAAAACTTTTAATACTACAAAACAACTTTTTTCTGGTTGGCCTGAAGTTTATGATCTATATTTTGGAGAAAATAAGCCTCTAAAAAAAGAATCTAATCTTCCTGCAATTCAAATAAAAGATTTGAACTCTAAACTAGGATTATAAAAAATGATAAAAATTCCTTACGACTATCAAGAGAAAGCAGTAAATTCTATTTTTGAATATTTCTATGGTGGTGGGAAAGGGAATCCATTAATTGTTGCTCCTACAGGATCGGGAAAGTCAGTTATGATTGCCGAAACCTGTAGGGTTATAAATGAAAGATGGGAGACACAAAAAGTGTTAATCCTTTCGCATGACTCTGAGATATTAAGACAGAATTTAAAAGCAATTAACTGTCAGCTAGAAGATAGCCTAGAAATAGGACTATTTTCTTCTGAATTGAAAAGCAAGACAATAAAAAAATTTACTGTAGCAGGAATCCAATCAATCTACCGGAAACCAGAATTATTTAAAGAATTTAATATCATATTTCTTGATGAAGCTCATACAGTCAATTATGATAAAAACAGTATGTACCGAAAGTTCTTTGAAATAATTAAACGTCCGGTCATTGGCTTTACCGCAACACCTTTTAGAATGGGAACTGGTTATCTTCATTTAGGAAAAGATGCTTTCTTTGATAAGATAATTTTTAGTATTCCGCTTAAAACACTTCAGAAGAGAAAAAAGCTTTGCCAAGTAAGTAGTAAACAGCCAAGTGTTACACTGGATACCAGCTCAATTAGTAAAACTTCAAAAGGAGAATTTATATCAAAAGAGTTATCATTGGCTTTTGACCGGAAAAGAATAACTTCAGATATTGTTGATAATGTTCTTCAATACTTAAAGAAAAATAATGAAGTTAGAAAGAAATGGTTGGTCTATGCCATTGATATAAAGCACGCTGAAAACATTAAAGAATGCTTGGAAGAAAGAGGAATTAAAACTTTAATCCTTCATAACAAAATAAAGGTTGACAGAAACGAATTATTCAGGCAATTTATAGAAGATGGTTTTCAGGCAATTGTTTCTGTTGCCATGTTGACAACAGGAGTTGATATACCTGAAGTTGATCTTCTTGTTCTAATGAGACCAACTAATAGTGCTGGTCTTCATGTTCAGATTATTGGACGTGGGATGAGATGGTCTGATCTTAAAAAGAATTGTTTGGTTTTGGACTATGCAGGAAACTTAGAAAGGAATGGCCCAATTGATAAACCAATAATTGAGAGGAAAAGACAAGGAAAAGGTGGTGGAGAGCCAATGACTAAGATTTGTGGTCATTGTGCTGAGATTGTAGCGATTGCTACTAGGATTTGTCCTTGCTGTGGAGAGAAGTTTTTATTTAAACATCATTTGAATGCAAATGCTTCTGAAGCAAATATTTTAGCTAGTACCAACTGGCACAAGGTGACTGAAGTTAAGTATAGATTATATACTAATCCAAGCAGTAGAAAAACAATGATGATGGTTCATTATATTTGTGGAATAAGAATTTTTAAACAACCAGTCTGTTTTGAACATGGTGGTTATCCAACGGTACTTGCTAGAAGATGGTGGCAAAGAAGAATAAGTTTATCTGTTCCCGAAACTTCTTCTGAAGCGGTACAATTATCAAGTCAATTAGATGTTCCTACTGATATTTTAGTAGATGAAAGCGGTAAATACGATAAATTTGTTGATATGAAATTTAAACAAATGGAGAAATAAATGAAAAATATTTTTGTTACATTGATGTTTGTTTTGTTTTCTTTTACACCTTTTATAGCTTTATCGCTTGATGATAAAAACTATATTGATAAAAACTATCTTGACATAACTCCTGCTGATATAGCTTATGTTCGTTCTGATCTTTCTAAAGAGAAAGTTAAAACAAAAGTAGAATCAAATGTAGAAGTAGGAATTATTTCTCTTGATGATACTGTTATGAATGAATATAAAATAAATCTGAAAAAGGTTATAACTGACAACTTATATATTGATGTAAACTTAAATATTTTTCATATGGTTTACGGTGGTATCAAAGATGAACATGGTAATGTTGAAAAAGAAGAGTCTTTGCCAATCTATGAGACACAATATAATCCTAATATCTATCTGACTTTTGATGATAGCAAGATTTATTATTCTCATCTATCTAATGGTGAAGAAACATATTTGTCAAGGTCAATGGATAGGATTATTTTTGAGAATAAAACTGATTATTTAATTTTTAGGATATGGTATGTAATTGCTCAAGAACATGGATGGAAATATGATTTTGAGAAAAATGGAGATTACAGCTTTGAAGACAGGAATATAGAAGATTATATTGGATATGGTGAAATTGTTTTATATAATGATAATTTAGAACTAACAATAAACAAAGGATATGCAAAATTAGAAATAAAAATAGAAGATTTTACAATTTTTTGTTCAACTGGTTATTTTCAAACATTAAGGAGAGCAACAGAGAGAGAAACCATCATTGGAATAAGTTATACTTTATAAAGATGCTTAAACAGGCTTTAAAAGCAAAGGTATTTTTACAGGTCTAACTGCATTATTGCAGTTACGTTTTTAAGTTTTAGCTATGGTACAGCAAGCCGTTTTTTGCTGATATACCAGAAAAAAGCTTAAAAGCAATAAAATCATTTAAAAAGAGGAAAATGAGAACATATTTTAAGGTTTTGAAGGAAGCAGGATTGGAAGAGGCATTATTGGGGATTTCATTGTCATTTAATTCTGATCCAGAACAAATGTTAAGAGTTGCAGAAAAGCTTGCTCACAAGGATGGTGGGCACAATAAGTTTTTAGAATCAATTTGTGTCTGGATTGATATTAGACTTCCATTTAAAATGTGGAAACAATTTGATACTTATAGAATTGGAGTTAGTAAGCAGTCAGAAAGTACAATGCACACAATTCTGAAAAGAGATTTAGTTCAGGAAGATTTTAACAATGGAACATTGCCTTCTTGGTTAGATTACCTTAATGGCTTAAGAGCGAAAAAAGATTTTAATCGCCTTACTGATGAACTTCCTGATAGTTTTCTTCAAAGAAGAATTGTTTGTACTAATTATAAAACTCTAAGAAACATTTATCAACAAAGGAAAAATCACAAATTACGTGAATGGAAAAAGCTTTGTATTTATTTGTTAAAAGAAGTTGAACATCCTGAGTTTATTGTTGACACTAATAAAAAGATGGAGATTAAATAATATGATTGAATTAATGACTATAAAAGAAATTTGTGAATTGTTAAAAATAAGTACAACTACTTTTTCTTGGTTAAGATTCAGTGATGACTTTCCAAAACCGATTGAAGTTGGTCGAAGAGCAAGATTCTTTAAAAAAGAAGTTATTGATTGGTTCAGAAGTAGAGAAAGGATTGAACAATGAAAATAGGAATTGATCCGGGGATTAATGGAGCAATAGCGGTTATTTTCAATAACGGTACTATTTACCTTTATGATATGCCAGTTTGTGACCAAACATGGTCTGCTAAAAAAACAAGAAGGACTAAGGCTGGGAAGATAAAGAAAGATAAGTATGGCAGTCCAATAACATATATGCCACAAAGAGTTGATGCGATTGCATTAACTGAAAGTTTTAAAGCTCTAGCTGATCGTGAAATGATTGATAAGATAACAATTGAAGTAGTACATTCAATGCCAACTGACGGAGTAAGAACAGCTTTTTCTTTTGGATGTTCTTTTGGTTCTGCAATCAGTGTGGCATTAAATTTTTGTGAAGAACTTAATTATGTTTATCCAGCAGTTTGGAAAACAAAATTTGGCTTGATTCATCTTCCTAAAGACGCTTCAAGACAACTTGCTTTAAAGCTCTATCCAGAACTTGATTCATATCTAAAGAGAAAAAAAGATATTGATAGAGCAGACGCTTTATTCATTGGGATTAGCTAAAAACATTGAGAAGATAGAATTGCTTTCTTTTTCAAGCAGTTCTATTTTCTTTTTTATATCAATAGAGATTACTCTACATTTATGAAAACATTTTTTAAACTCATCTTTAAAATCATGGTCAGTTTTAGCATTTACATCATGTATTTCTGCCCTAGAAACAATATCGTCATAATGGTATAGATCATTAAGAGATTCATTTAATAGTAGGTGAATCGCTGTTATTCTAGTATCTACATACGAATCAAACTCTGTTTCATTCCTTTCTGCTAAATGATTCTTCCTGACATATTCTCTCATCTTACTTATTATCCTGTATTCAATCAGCCTTAATAATAAAACATAAGACTGACATTGAGCTGTTCTTAATGGATCAATAAATCCTTTCTCTTTTAGTAAAAAAATATAATTCTTTAACAAGAAGTTCATTGATATTTTTACTGAACCTTCTACGCAGTCCATCTGAGAACTTATTTTTTCATTATATTTTATTTCATAAAGTTTTCCCTCTATATCTCTAACTTTATTCAAAGCGAAAATAACAGAGGGAAGATATTTACAACCAGCATGGGTATTTATTTTTTTATTTTTTTTTTTTACTCCAAACGAAATAGATAACCCTTTATCACCATCTCTTGAAATTTTAATTCCACCTGTTTTGAAAGCAAAATAAAGAAGCACTACTAAAAATAAAGTAGTACAAACTACCAAAAAGCTTTGTGTTACCACCGACAAAGCTAAAAAACTCTCAATCATATTTTTCCTTTTAAGTTAATAATGTTATCCAAGCTGGATTCTGAGTACCAAAATGAGTACCCTCTGCTATAATAGTATGCTGGCTTAATCCTGATAAATCATCTCTCACTCTCACTCCAAGTTGATCACCCTCTTCTAAAATAACACCTTTTGACAATCCATATTTTGTAAAGCTCCATCTAGCTTGAAAATAAGGTGTCCTTCCACTTCTCCCATAAGATACTGGGATAGCATCATAACACCATCTGCCCCAGTCTGTGTGTCCTTTTAGTGGTAGACCTTCTGACTTATCATAATACACTCCATCTTG
>Ga0307928_10002503_pt1 | contig 14098 bp, 16 predicted proteins | sample AceLakmetagen232_FD_201815 | JGI IMG/M metagenome (GOLD analysis project Ga0307928, IMG submission 201815) | Saline water microbial communities from Ace Lake, Antarctica - #232 | ecosystem: Environmental > Aquatic > Non-marine Saline and Alkaline > Saline | place: Antarctica: Ace Lake... | reverse complement strand
TCATCTTTCTGAGCTCAACGGTCATCATAATATGAATGTCATATAGTCTGGTGAAATCTTTTAACTTCTGTGATAAATCACCTACGGCTTCGCTCTTGCTCTTACCGCCATTCATCTTAACCTTATGAAAATTATCTAGTAAGAATAATTTTTTCTTACTAGGAAACTCCTTAAGGAACCATTCAATGTGAGCCTCCATTATTTCAGGAGAGATACCTTCTGAAGCATCAGCCATTACAAACCTACCTCTTAGGGCATCTAGCCACACCTTAGCATTTCTTATAACGTCCTGCTCCTCAATTGGAAGTTCTTGGAACTTCTTAATCTTGGAGGTAGAGAACCCTGTCTTTTGTGCAAGCATCTTTATTGACATTAGCTCAGTGGTATCATCGATAGACATATAGAACACTGCTGCATCTTCGTTCTCTTCTACTATATCTACTGCTAGTGCGGTCATCCATGTAGTCTTACCTGCTCCAGGTCTGCCTCCAACTAAAGTCATACATGTTGTATATGGAAGTCCATCGAACTTCTCTGCTAGTTTTCCAAATCTAGGTGAGGTAAGTCCATATTTGTATGATCCATTTTCAATCTTATTCCAAAGGTTATCGACTTTGTCTTCGTATGCTACACGATTGTCTATCGTATTGTTAAACTTTCGTTCAAGATTTTGTATCTTGATCATCGATTCACTTAGTATGTTCTTAGTATCTTTGATCTTCTTTCTTGAGAGAGCTATCTGTACATACTTATTGATGTCAGTTAGTTCTTCTAAGAAGAAACTAGATTCCTTATTTACTATTGTCTCAACGTCTTTCTTTATATCTTCTTGTGCTATACCTGTTATCTTAGACAGTTCCTTGATCATACGCAAGCGTTTGATATTACTTTCTTCACTTGCTATAGTGGGTATGGCCTGCTCGACTACTACGATAGGATCGTCTTGAAATGTAGTATGCTTAAGGGTCCAAGCGAAAGGAGACAGAGCTTCTTCTGGTGCACCTAGCTTTTTGAACTCAGCTAAACCATGCTCCCGCACATAACTATCAGGATCTGTACCCTCAGGCATCTCTACTACTCTAATTGATTTGAAGATCTGGTAAGCTGCTGTTCGTTCAATTGCTAGCTTAGTTCCTTTAGTCCCACCTTCATCTCCATCGAAACAGAGTATGATATGTTTAATTCCAGTTCTCATTAGTAGATCAACATGTTGTTCTGTTAATGAGGTGGAACCAAGAGCACATACATTCTTAAGTCCACACTGCGTAAGAAATACTACGTCTAAATACCCTTCAACTATCCACAGAGGTCCGTCCTTAGGGTCATAATTACAAAAGTTATATAATATTTCGCTCTTATGATAGATATCAGAGTTAATAGAGTTAACATATTTCTGATTACCTTTATCATTTGGATTCATCTTAGTTGTTCTAGTAACGAATCCTACTGGTCTTTTTCTATCGTCAAGGATAGGTATAATTATACCCTTGTTGTTGAAGATACCTTTATTGGATAGATCTGCTCGTGCTAACCAACCAGTGTCAGTGTATCCCATACTGACCATCTTTTTAACATAGTTATCGTATCCAGTTATACAACCTATCTTAAACTTCTTGATGCTCTCTTCGGTAATGCCTCTATCTAATAGATGCTTTATGGCGGGGTGTGATTGGTCAAGATCTACACCCTTAAATGCCATACTATGTATTGTGCTCATTGCGTCTTTAACGCCGCAACGCTTCTGATACTTGTCTCTAGCTTCGTTGCTAATCTGTATAGGTTCATACGGTATATTAAACTTCCCACATAGATAGGGAAGCGTCTCTTCATAGAAACCTATACCAGTAATAGGCTTGTTCTCTAAGTAATGTGCTGCGTGAAATATATTTCCTGCTGTCTGACATGAGAAACAATGGAACACCTGTTCACTATGTCTGCCACCAAGAGAACAACTAGGGTTCTTATCTGGATGGTCAGGGCGCAAGCAACTCATGAAGCCCTTATCATTTATCACTACACCATTCATCTCTACGTATTCGCGGAGACGAGGGTATAGCTCTGCCGCTATCTTATTAATCTGGTCAAAATCTTTGTCCATATATTCTCCTAAAAGGAAGGCCAGGAGTTACCCTGGCCATTGTGTCCGCTTAATTGTCCGATTAGATGTCAGAGGGTGGAGCCTTCTCTATTGTATCCATCAACTTGTTGATAGCTTTATCATCTAGGTCTGATATCTTCTTGTATTCTTTCTTCTCTGCCGTAGCAAAAGCTTCTAGATTCTTAAGAAGACATTCTTTGCCTTTCAGTCCATCATGATCAAAAGTTGTTACTCTTTTAATTGTGTCTTCGGTATACTCTACCTTAGCATAGACTGGGTTAACATCAGGTTTTGCATACCTATTAGTTGGAGACTTCTTAGGTGCAGGCGTGGCTGCACACTTGTTCTTACTGTTATTAATGTAGTCTGATATCTCAACATTATTCCATAGTATTTTACCTTCATGAGTAGCTGGCTTCTCTTTGCCTTTATACTCTTTTGTAGGTAGTACTACGACACCAAGTCTATATAGGAATCGTCCTATGCCCCATTGGACACAAGCTCTCTTGAATGCATCAGAGCTTTCGCCCTTTTCTTTATCCATATTAGATTCAGTTCCACAGTCACTTTTCCAGACCCATTGGCCATCACTTTTGATACCTACTCTACAGAATAGATTACCATTTACTACTTGATATTCTGTCTGCCAGTTCTCTGGTCCAACTGTATCGTCTAGGATATCTTGTGCGTCTCTTGCGTCAATGTATGCTACCATTGTAGCCTTGCCGTACTTTACGGCTTGTGGTTTGTACTTGTAAGGTATTTCCTTTTGCAAGTCTTTAAAATTGATAGTAGGCATTCGCCCTCCTTTGGTTATCTATATATAATATAATACTTTCTCTCCTTAAATGCAAGTACAAGATACGACTTATACTATTCTATATATAGCATTGACATAGTCATACAAATAATGTATATTAATAACACTAACAAAAGGAGCGCTATAATGGCAAAACTAAATATTAGAAAGCATAAAAGCTTTATTCAACAGGTCTTCAAGAATGACCTTAAATTCCTTAAAGAATCTGAGTTCGAACCTCGTAAGAGAGTCCAGCATATCGCTTGGCCCTCTGAATGCATGGTACAACTAGGCACAATGCCTGTTGGTGAATGCAGACGAGCTATGTTCTATAAAATTTTAGGTGTGGCTCAAACTGAGCCTATGTCCTTACGTGGTAGAAACATCTGTGATGCTGGTATCATGTATGAGGAACAACGTATAGCTAAGTTTAAGAAGCTTGGTGTCTTTGACTCTGAACAAGTCAGAATCGGCTACGAGCTACCTAACACTAAGAACAAGGTTGTTATCTCAGGTCGTATGGACTGCGTTATCAAATATGATGGAGTCAAGCAAGGCATTGAGATCAAGTCTGTCAGTGCATGGAAGGCACCTGCTACAATGGGTGACCAGAGAACAACTCCTCTTCCTGCTGAGAATAACTTGATGCAAGCTATGTTATACAAGTACTACCTTTCTGAAGTTGAAGAGGGGAAAGCACTTGAGATTGACGATGTTTATTTAATGTATGTTAATCGTAGCGACAATAGTACCTTCTACTACAAGATTGTACTTGATGCACAAGGCTACGCTATTCTCACAGCTATCGATGAGGCAGGCAAGGAACTCTATACGTTAGAGACTCAATCTGTTCTATCGTTTGACGAGTTACTTGCAAGACCAGGCACTAATGCTACTAGCGAAGAAGCTAGGTTAGCGTCTATACGTATAAGCATTTACGATATCTTTAGCAAGTTTGATCTTGCGTATGATTACGCTGTCAATGAAATGCTTCCCCCTTGTGACTATACCATGATATATAATCCTAATGAAATTGAACGTGAATTTAAGCTTGGTCGTATGTCTAAGGTGAAGCACAACAAAGCTAAAAAGGGTGAACCTTACGGTGATAAGAAATGTGAGTACTGTTCATTCAAGACTAAGTGCATGGGCGACTCGGGAATTACTTTATCTTAGGAAAAATTTCGTGAGGAACTGATTCTAGAAGGCCAGAGATCTTAATCAAGGTCATCTGGTCTTTTCTATCTTTACGCTGATAGATGCAGTTAACACAGTCAAAGAACTTAGTAACCTTCTTACTAAAATCAGTAATCATAAAGGTATAGTTCATTAGTTCTTGTCTATTGAAGACATAGAAATCATCATAGTATTCGTAAGCTATTTCATCAGCTTCACCCAGGATCCATCCTTTTTTACCAGCTACATTTTTCCATTCAACTACAAAGAAACCTTCTAGTAATGGCCCGTATCTATATTTATGTCTATGTGATTTAACATCTGATAATAGAGGAGAACCACCACATCTAAATTTTAGATCCCAGTGTTGCATCATATCTTCTGATGTTGTAGCATGTCGTAAGAATTTATATAGTCCTGATTCGTCCCCTTCTAAGGCTTTCACATATGCATTTTCTGCTTCTGTCCCATCATCCCATGATGCTTGATATTTTCTAGTCATTAGTTCAAGTCCGCCTCTTCTTCCTCAGTCGTGTTCATCATAAGACGAACTTCCTCAGGGCTATGAGGGAACTCTCTTCCTATACCATACCTGAGCTTAACTATTTGTTGGGTCCTATCTGGAAGAGTAGAGATAGCAGTTAGAAGATTTAGTTCCATGTCTCTGAATAGCTCACTCTCATCTTCAGTACCTAACTGATCTTTGTATTCACTCACAAATGATTCTTCATATCCTGATGAATTTAATTCTAGTAAAATTATTATGTCATTAATTATTGATTCTTTAAGGACAATACCTTTGGCCTTGAGTAACTCGTCTTTAATTTCTATGGCTGATGCTTCAAAGCCATTACGAGCAAGAATATCTGCTCTAGCTTCACTAACATGCTTTAAGTTTCTAGCGATGTCTCTGGGTGCACGTACGAGTTTGTTATAGCGGATAAAATGAATGATTCTTTTTCTGATATGAAAGAAAGCGTAGGTGGTAAAGGAGGTGTTTAAATTGATATTAAATGTATCAATAGATTCTATTACTCCCAAACAGGCTTCTTGAAAAAGCTCACCAATGGAAGCATCATCGTTCATAGCACTAAGATATTTCATAACGTACTTCATCGCAAAGCCGCCATTTGATAGAACTATCTTGTCTCGAAGTTTATAATATTCTATATTCTTTTTAGCATCAGTTTCTATATCTGGCTTAAGTTCTTGTAGTTTTTTTAGCCACTTAATATTTGTTGCTCTATCTGGAGCAGGATATTTATTTGCATATGAACTAATGCTTTTCTTAAGTGATAGATAATCTTGTGTTACTATGCGTTTCATTATTCAATTCTTTCTACTACATTACCATCTGTTCCTTTTAACTGGAACCTGGAAACAAATCTTTCATTAGGATCAATTACAAAATCAACCTTGGAATAGATCATTGAGTCTTTATGATGGTAGTTTCTAATCCAGTCATCTATGGTCCAGACTTTATTAGGATCAGTAACTAGGTAGTAACCTAGTCGTTTGATAGGTACTCCAGTTGCATCGGATATATCTTTGTACGTAGCTTTTTCAGCTCTCATCTTAATGATTCTATTATGGAGATCACGTTCAGGATAATCTACAATTAGACTAGCGCAATATTGTCTCATCTGATGAGGAGAAACTGTTTTACTCCATATATACACGCTATTCTTTAGAATCAACAGCATGTCCAGTTCCTCGACTAGCTTTGACGATTCGCTGTCCTGTATGATTTTGAAATCTATGAAAATGTTTTGACCTACTGTCATATTTTAACCTTCTTCCAATTCTTATTCCATCTAGGAATCCTGCTAAGAGTATCTTCATTATGAAACCATCATAAATTTTCATGTACCCTCCCTTGTATATATAATATAATACAAAGGAAGGTTAATGTCAAGCTCTTACCACAACTCATTTACAACTATCTTTTTATCATCAGGAATTGAATTAATAAATGGTTCTAGTTCATATTTTTGGTCAACATTAGATAAAGTTTGAACTGCGCTAGTAGTTATGATTGTCATTATATAGAAACTTTCGTCTTCGATAGTTTCTTCTTTCCAACCAATAAGTTTAATTATACTTTCCATTCTATCATCACTATCAGTTAAAGCTTTCTCAAATGCTTTTTTTTCTATAATTACAGTAGTTACTGCGTTGTTTGAAACATCTCTTATATCATTACTCATGTTTATCTCCATATTTTTTAATGTATTTTCTACTTGCTTTAATGTGGCATCTCCACATACCATGATCTTCGTTCCAACTATAACCATTCCAACTTCTTATTAGTATATCTAGATGCTTCTCTTCTTTTTTCATTCCAGTGAACCAAGCTAACATAATTGCTGTTTCGTGTGCTTCAAGTTCACTATCTGATGAGCAACAACTTGAAGCTTTATTTATTATATGTCCTATTTCATGTAATAAGATACACTTCTGATCTACTCTGGGTAACGTTGGAAAATGTGCACGATTGATATAGATAATATGATCAGTGTCAACTGATGCTGGCGCTCCTTCACATATTGTATTAGATACATACTGTACCTTGAATCGGTCTTTGCATAGAAACTTTCCAACGAAATTAACTATCTGTTTCTTTACCATATATAAACGCTTTCTTTTATTCCATTGATAACGTCAGTTTGCTTCTAATATTAAAAGAATCATTAGATTGTATTCTGAGTACTCCGCCACTCGTGATTTCGTATGTACCATAATCAATTAAAGGTTCACCGTTATCACTTGTTAGATAAACACTAAGACAATCATTGGTCTTTTCTATTTTAAGTCCACCGACTATCCAACCAGACATATGTCCGCCATATTCATATTGATCCTGAAGTTCTAACGTACCGTTAAGTACTTTTCTTTTAAGCATAGCTAATGTTTTTATCTTTTCACCAGGCTGAAATTTGCTAAGCTTAGCTTTTGTTTTTGTTTGGTTTGTCCTAAGATTTATCATTAGTGTTTCCTGAATGCTATGTTATTTTGTTTTTTCAAAATTGTTACTAACTTGAGCATTAAATTCTACTGGATCATACCAGAAACAACCAACACAGGATCCAAGATATTTTTCTGGACCTATCCATTGAGATGTACTATACCCTAATTCTTTAGCATCATATCTTGTATATTATTTAGAATTTCACGTTTGATACTAGTTTTGTAATCATTTTTATTATTATTTTTTAATTTAATAATGTCTATTTTTCTTCTTTCCATTTTATTTCATTCCTTTGATATATTTGTTTAATCCATAATACGAAGTCATCTTCGTTTCGTATATGCTTAGCAATGTTGCACACTTTGCAACAAGGAACTGTATTTGTAAGTACATATCCTACTGAATTATCTTTTCTATCTATTCCATTGTAGATATAAATACTGCTACCTCTCTGAAACTTTTGAAGCGGTTGTTCTCCACAGTAATGACATTGACCTAAAGTTAATTCTTTAAATTTATCTCGCGTCAGACTAAATTCTAGGTTCCTAGAAGAAGCTGATGTTCTATATGATGAGAATAAAGAATTAAAAGCAGCTGTAGATCTATCTTTATACTTTATTGTACATCCACAACTTTTAGAATAACCATCTATTAGATGACTAGTAGTTATCTCCGTTTTCTTTCCACAGTCACACAGGCACAACCAAGTTTGATGAATGTTTCTATTCTTGTATATTTTAACTGTTCCTTTTTTTAGAACAATTAGTTTCCCAAATCTTTGTCCTTCTAATTGATGTTTGTTTTCAAAACAAGTTCTACATTGCTTAGCTTTTCCGTATCTTAAATGCTGACTGCAAATGATTTTTATTTCTCCACAGTCACAGCTACATTCAAAGTAAGTATTCTTATCGTCCTCTTTTATTACTCGTTTAATAACCAAGTAGCTTCCAAATTTTTTACCTGTTATATCTTTAAATTTACCCATATTATATACATCCCTTCTCGTGATTATAATATTCACGCTTTGTTATGTGTATAGTATAGGTTAGTGTACACGGAAGGCGATATTTAATTTTGTGTCAATTTTGCACAAATTACATCGACTACAGCCTTTTTCTCCCCCAGGGCATACTATATATCCTTCTGGGACTTTCTCTTTTTTTCCAATAACACAAGTTCTTCCATTATTCCCCTTAGAATTTCCGCTTCCTTTGACAAGGAATTTTGCATTGTGAAAATCCAAGTCAGATCTTGCTGAGTAACCATAGGTAGTGATTCCAATAACACTAAAGTATTCAGCGATTTTTGATAGCTTTTCAATATCCTCTTGCCCGTGGAAATCGCTAGCTTCATTAAATCTGATGAACCTTGTGGGCTTGCGTCGTCTATCAATTTTTTGCTTAAATTTGAAAATGATTGCATCAACTGGAGTGTCTCTCCAGTATTTTCCTTGCTTACTTCTAGCAGCTGGTACTGTTTTTGGATACTGGATTTCAGCTTTGTATGCATAACATTTAATTCCGCTGTTTGTAACATCACATAGTCCTAATTTCTTTGAGGGACAATCAGTAGCTGTACCCATATTAAATATAGCTGTATCGTCTCCTAGTTTATGGTTACCAAACTTAATCATTAACTAATCCTAAGGTTGATATGATAGTCTTCTTCTTGTAATCTTTTGGTACTTCTATTGTAACCTGTGGAATGGCGTCTATGAATGCTTCGGCTGGCACTTCTAAGTTTAACTTAAAACATAGTTCGTTTTTATGTGTGGCTCCTTTGGTAGAAGTCATACGTACTCCCATTTTATTATACTGCTTACCTTTGGATACATAAAGGTATTTGGTTGTTTTCATGTTCATTATATTTGCTCCATTGGTACTGTGTCTAGTGGTTTATTCTTCTTAATAGGCTTGCGTTCTGTGTTAATGTCTATGCCTGCGAAGATATCTATCTGTTGATACGTCTCTAGTGAAAGGCCAAACTTCATTAGATTTTTGTTTACTAACTGTTTGTAATAATTAGTATCCAGATCATCAATATTAGTCACATATTTAATGAATGTATAGTGTCTATCATTTTTATAATATTGACTAAACTGTTCGAAAGGTAGTCTGTCTTTAGTCATTACATAACTCATCTGAGTTCCTTTACCAATGACCTGTCCAGTCTTTTCTTCTACTTGTCTCACTAGGAATAGTCTAAAGTCATATTGATCATCATACTCTCGTGGTTCTTTAGATAGCTTAACTCTTTCTACAAAGTCTTCTAGTTTAAGATTACTAAAATTAAAGGCTTCTTCCATGACTTCATCCATAGGCTTGTTATTAAATATATATTCTATGCCTAGCTTAACTGCTCTATCTACTACCTTTGATGCTCTTGATGCTTTAAGTGATGAACCATGGATGCTATACTTACCAGGCTCATCTTCGATTACATAGTTCTTCATAAGATAGAAGAATGCTCTCTCTCCATCACCTTCAAGCTCTAACTCCATGTAGTTCTCAGTAATATCAAACTTGTCTTCGATCTCTTTCTTTAGCCAAATATTTTCAGCATTAGCTTCTATGAACTTATCTACAACAATACCATCTGTATCAGTCTCAACTAGACAGTCAACATTACGTTGCATACATTTAAGGATACTCCATCGACACATAGCTGTGACCATGACAGCACTAGTCATCTCACCATAGACAGAGGACTTTAGTCCTAGGAATCCATAGATAGAGTTCATGATAACCTTAATAGCATTCTGTTGTGAGTTAAGTGCAGCTTTAGTTTCATCATCTGCTGCCTTCATTTCTGCCTTGATTATCTTACGTTCTTCCTTAAGTCTTTTGATCTCTTTCTTTAGGAATCCATCTTTGTCTGTTCGAACTTTAACTATGAAATCATAAGCATACTTACCCTTCTCAAATTTGGTAGGAATTCTGTACCACTTATGGTTCTCTTTAGTTATGCAATTGTATTTACCTGTGTATTCTTCTACTCTTACTAATGATGTTGTATCGGGACCAAGGTTCCAAGTAGATATCGCACTAGGATACTGTGAGGCATAGTCAAGCTTCCATGTAGCAGGGAAGTATCCGTCTTTATATAGTCCTACGGTGGCACCCTCATACTTATTACCTACAGGAGCTATAGATCCATTCTGTAGGTTATACTTATTAAAGTTAGTCTCAGTGTTAATCATGTCAAGCTTTTCCATATGTCGAGCTACGAATATCTTTGGTACAAAACTAGAATACATATTCATGATGTTTTCAAGAGGAACCTGAATCATCTCTGCTAGAGTGATACAGTTACGTAGGTATACATGACCTACTCCTTCAGTTCTGTATACATCATCATCCTGATAGGAATATAGTAGCTCAGGGTTAGTCTTGTATAGTTCTAGTAGGTTCTCTATATGTTCAGGTACCTCAACGTCTTCCATGTCATTTGTTATCCATTGAGGCCCACCTGGATAATGAGAATCAGGATGACGTGAGGTTTTCTTAATCTTGTACCATCTGGCTAGTTCTTTTAATGATAGAGCCTTGATACCATACAAGGTCTGATCCTTAATGACACCTGCGTTGGAGCTGTGTATGTCAAAGTGGATTCTACCAGGGATTCGTACCTTGTTCTCATCTTTACCAACCATAGCTGGTTCTCTGCCACCACGTCCCATTTTACTTAGGTTAGCTTGTATTATCTGAGCTCTCTCTATTATATAAGGCATATCGAAGAACTCACTGAAGTAACCTGCTATGATATCAGGATCGTACTGCTGAACTGTATCAAAGAAATCATTTAATACCTTCAAGTCACTCATATTCTCTAGGTCAAAGTCTTTACTTATACCGTGGGCAACCTTAGTTTTCTTTCCATCGTTACTGTATTTCCAAACACTATATCCTATACATAGGATTTCGTTAGTAGTAGGCTTGGGGAACAGTCCGTCTCCCTTTGTAGCTACCTCTATATCAAAGAAGAGTATAGTGAGGTCGTTAGTGTGAGGGTAGGATAGTAGGAAGTTTTCTTGTGATATGAAGAGTTGCTCCATGTATTGGTTGATCAGTATGTACTTACTCTGATCTGAGAATCTTTTCCTGAAGTCATAGAGTTCCTTCTGTGTGTTAAACTCCACCTTAATGTAGTTTCTTTTATCGTCTTCGGGTACCTTAGTTAAGGTAATAGGCTCACCAGATACCATAGGGACTTTGTTTGCTTCAACCATAGCGAATGGTTTAAAGGGGAAGTCTACTTTGTCTACGCTTCCGTTTCTATAGATTAAAATAGACTCGTCTACTGGGTAACATGATAAAGGGATCTTCATTTAATATTCCATTCTATTGCTTCTGCGCTACTTACTGTAATAACAGCAAAAGATGCTTTTTCATTTGGGTCTAGCATAGCTATTGTATCATCCACATGTATACATGTATAGTCAGCATGACCTCTAAAATAGAATTCATCTTTGATAAATTTCTCATCGCTCACATAGATATGTCCATTAATTCTACGAATAATTATAATCTTACCTAATCTTTTTGTCCAGTCTATATGTTTACCTGTTAGGAATGCGAATTTATTTAATGGTATCTTTATATCATAATCAGCTAAATATCCACCTTTAACAATTAGTTTTAATGAATCCATACTATTTCCTTAATCTTAAAGGTTTAGATGAATTAGAAGTAAAGGCACTGGCCTGTATTAGTCTTTCTTTTTCTAGTTGATTTCGTAGTGCTGCTACTATAGCATTTGTATCATGACCAGCATAGATTTTATTGTATGCTTTCTGTATTAGTAATGATATCATTCCTTCTAGATCTATGATGACATTGTTACATATAACTTCAATAGAATCCTTATTAAAGAACCAGTAATAATATAATAGATAGACACATCTGTCTACTCGTTCATCTAGTGGCCCAGCGCCATCAAGTAGATAAGTTCTTATCATCGATGAGATTACATGTCTACCGCTATAACTTTCCAATGATTTAAGATTCTTACCTTTCATCTTAAAAATCAATGGCATTCTTAGCATATTATCATCATGTATATACAGAGCTCTATAGTCATTAGATATAGTTTGCATACATGTAGCATTAAGCATGTCATATGGATATCCAACATCCATATTAATCACATGATTATGTTGTTGTATAATCTCATCACGAGAAGCTACCTCATTAGCGAAGTAGCTTCTCACATTAGCACTGACTATGATGTCATCAATGGATATATTCCAAGCACGATTTACATTATTATAACCCATATCTATAGATACACATCCTTCTTTAAATTGTGTAACATCTAAGTTCATTTTAGCCACCAATTAGTTTGTTTGTTACGCAGACGTTCTTCTTACAAGTAAGTAGATCGTCTTTGCTAATAATCTCACCATTAAATGGTGCTCCATCAATCCAAAGTGTACGACTATTTTCAAGCTCACTATTAAGAATACCTATAGCATCTTCGAGTTCATAATCGTCTGCCTTGTAACCACTATCAGTTGTTCTTTCTATGTGGATCATAATTCTTCCTCCAAATTATATATTGTATGTGCTATACTTGAATCATTTTTAAGTGCCATCAGTTTTGCTATAACTGTATCATAACTGATGTTTGATTTGATATTACTCTGATCTATCATGCAGATATACTTACCTTCACCATATCTTTTTTCAGCTTCATCATATTCAGGAGCCATGAATACATAAGAGTTCTTAGTATCATATGCTATAATATACTTATTTTTCGAGGTACCTTCAACATAAATAGCATCAAATACCTTGCGCGCTTTCTTATTATAATATTTAGTTTCTTTAGCATCCATATCTTTAATCTTTTTTCTTAGAAATTCATGAGACTTCTCTTTGAATGCTTCATAAGATGAATCAATAAGAGCTTTGTACTTTAAATATTCAACTGCTGATCCTGTGCATTCATAGATATATTCTGGTATTTTATTTTTAAAGTTATTGACATATTCACCTATAAAATCATTGTATAATAAAGTAATTAGTTTTTTACCTTTAATAGGAACATCGGTACCATCTAAAATTAATTGATAGTTTGCTCTACCTTTAAGTTTTCTAAATTTAAAGACCTGGTTCTTATCTTTACTAATTTTTACTTCATATCCAGTAGTAATACCTATGTATACAGCAAGACCTAGTCTACTTATATTAGAAATAAATGCTGTAGCTTCAGTCGCGTTTCTGTAACAGGTCATTTCTCTAAGCAAGGTAATGATCTCATTCTTATTAAATCTTTTATTATTTAGGTAATAAAATATAGCACCATTCTTTTCTGATTTCCTAGCTTTTAGATTAATTTCAACTACATCATTGATCTTAATAGTAATTGAAAAGTTTGATCTGTTATTATTTATCCTTCTTTGTAAGCTAATAAATACAGTATAAGTAATATTATCTAGTATTTCCTGCTCAGTTGATTCATTTCTATAATACTTAATTAGATGAGCATTAAATGTCTCATATAAATCAGCCTTTAACATCTCATCATCTATTTCTATGCTAAAATCATTATATGATATGCGACCTTTTTCATGGTTGTACTTAATGTTATCTGTAATAGTAACATCGCTACCAGTAGCTTTATTCTTTTTAATTACATAGTTATACTCATCTAGCATATCTTTCATAGCTTTAAGGTATAATGGTATACCTTTTATATTAGCATTACTGTGTTTAGCATTAGTAATAAATGTAGAGTAGTACAGTAAACCCTGAACAGCTTCATCATAAATATATGTAGTATCTGTACCATCAAGCTTATTACATGTGCGTTTTAGATAATCGTTAATATCTTTCTCGAAAGTTTCTTTATAGTTAACATCTACTTTTGGATCAGGACTAACAAAAATATTCCATTCGAATTTTTTTGTTCTACATGCTAGTATTAACCTATCTTTATCTATTAGATTGTATGGTATTCTTATTAGATTATTTTCATCAAACTTACCTTCAGGTGTTTCCCACCTAGATGATTTAGTTGTGAACATATATGAAGAGCCTATCTGTTCAGCAGACAT
>Ga0307928_10002501_pt1 | contig 14101 bp, 22 predicted proteins | sample AceLakmetagen232_FD_201815 | JGI IMG/M metagenome (GOLD analysis project Ga0307928, IMG submission 201815) | Saline water microbial communities from Ace Lake, Antarctica - #232 | ecosystem: Environmental > Aquatic > Non-marine Saline and Alkaline > Saline | place: Antarctica: Ace Lake... | reverse complement strand
TGCGAATCTCAGGAGCGCGAATCTCGGGGGTGCGGATCTCAGGAGCGCGAATCTCAGGGGTGCGGATCTCAGGAGCGCGAATCTCAGGGACGCGAAGGGTGTCACGGGAGAAATATTGTGTATAACCGGCACAATCCCGTATACCGTAACTATATTCCGCGACCGAATAAAAATAGGGTGCGAGACGAAGACCCGTGCGCAATGGCTGAAGGTGACGCGCAAACAGGCGGTGGAGATGGGGCTGGACCTGAAATGGATACCGAAATACAAGAGCATTATAAAGGCGTGGGGGTGAGTAGGATGAAGCTGAAACCGTGCCCGTTCTGCGGGGGTGAGGTTGATCTTGTCCCGTACGGGTCTAACGGGTTACAAATAAATCATAAGGACTGGGGGTGTTCGATAATATACCAGCAAAGGGCGAAGCGTCATAGTCTGGATTGGCTCAGGGATAAAATGACAGAGGATTGGAACAAGCGAACCGCGCCCTTGTCTGGTGCTCTCCCAGACGACCCCCCGAACGAAGCGTTGAAGGAAGCAATGGAGCATGACCCGGAGGGAAAGTATTATTACGTGGAGTCGATGGGTGCCTATACGATTATCCCGGAGGAACACGCAGAGGTTTTGCCCTTGTCTGGCACCCTCCCAGACGACCCGAACGAAGCGTTGGAGAGGGCGAGGGAGAAGAGATTACATTGGGACGCGCATATTGATGAGATGTTGAGGGCTGTCGGAACGGACCGTTTAGCGAAGGCGGAGATGTACTATTCGGCGGCACAACATCAACCTCTTGACGTGGGATGGATCGGAGACCTACAGGGCAGATGTGGCATCGGAGGCGTGTAGCGAATTCCGACAAGCCATCAAAGTCGAGAGGGCGCGAGTGATAGGGCTTGTGGAGGGGTTGGAAGCAAAGTGGAAGAGGTCTTACGAGAATGACGTGTTGCACGATGTGACGTATGACGATTTGGAATATACTCTGCATGAGATGAGCGATCTCATCAAATCCATCAAAGGGGGTGCGTGATGAACAACGAAGCGTTGGAGAGGGCGAGGGTGATTCACGAAAGACTGAAGGTGGCCGAGAACCTCCCTGCGGGTGGGAAAACGAGTCCCGGGGTAACACTGCTTCTTGTGACCTCAATTCTCGCTTGCGAAGAATACGAACAAGCCATCAAAGACGAGAGGGCGCGAGTGGAAGAAATGGTCGATGAGATCAGGGGGTGGGAGGACACGTTGGTCATGGGAAGTTATGAGGAATCGGTGCGTTCAGTACGGAGTGAGATGAAAGAATTTCTACGGGCCATCAAAGGGGGTGAGTAGGATGATACAGAAGATACACACCTGCAAAGATTACAACGTGATTCTGGTGTGCGACGAATGTGGAACGAAGTGGAGCTTACGTACAGACGCTACGGCGGTGTTGTTCCCCGAATGCCCTAGTTGCGGGAAATCCGAGAAGGTAGGACCGGGGCAGATTTCGCCCTTGTCTGGCACCCTCCCAGACGACCCCCTCGACCTTGTGGTAAGACTAAGGGAGAAGCTCGATGAAATAAGCGGCGGGTGCGCGTCGAGTGTGTGTGAAGATTGCGGGGACCTTTGCAGTGTCGGAAAGATGAAACGAGCAGTTGAACTACACAAGCTGATAACCGAAGCAGACCGGATGATTAACAGTCACACGACTGAAAAATAAAAGGAGGCACGACATGGAAAAGAAAACAGTTACAAAAGGATTCGCGATTGTGGTTTTGGATAGGGGTTTTGTGTACGTTGGAGAAGTTTCGATTGATGACGAATGGTGCGTCATCGAGAACGCGCGAAACATACGGTACTGGGGAACAAAGAACGGACTCGGAGGACTCGCACTAAACGGCCCCACGTCAGACACGAAGCTCGACAAGTGCGGGACCGTTAGGGCGAGGGTGAGCCAGTTGAATCACATTATGGAGACGGAGCAGGGAAAATGGAAGATGTAATTTTCACCGGGTACGGGTACGGGTACGGGTACGGGTACGGGTACGGGGACGGGGACGGGAACGGGGACGGGTACGGGAACGGGTACGGGGACGGGGACGGGGACGGGACCGGGTACGGGACCGGGTACGGGACCGGGGACGGGTACGGGACCGGGTACGGGTACGGGGACGGGTACGGGACCGGGTACGGGACCGGGTACGGGACCGGGGACGGGTACGGGTACGGGTACGGTTGACAAGATGATAGAAGGGAGGAAAGGAGGTGAGGCAGACGTTAAGTAAACTAGCAGAGAGAATACTGATGTGGATTGCGTGGAAGGTACCGAAACCTCTAGCGAGGTGGGTATTTGTTCGAGTGGCAATATTCGGAACGGTCGGTAAGTATTCTTCAACTGTGTTGCCGGAACCTACAATAGTTGATGCGCTGAAACGATGGAAATGAAAGGAGGTGAGTAGGATGAAGGTAAGATGCAGGGGAGTGATGGATGAGTTGAAACCGTGCAAGTGCGGAAGTAGGAATCTAAAAATAAAACTAGGATACACTTACGGCGGAAACCGAGACGTAGATACTTATTACGTTTTATGTCTGTCCTGCGGACATGAGGGCTACTCATACACCGAAGAAGTAAAGACTATAAGGCAATGGAATAGGGCATTCGACAAAAGGACTAAACGAGCGAATTCTTCGATCCCGATCCTCCTAGAGAGAATGAGGGAGAAGCTTAGGCCATACGCAGGACTACCGGACGATTTCGAGCAACCGATACCTGGAGGAGAAATAAGAGAGATTGCGAACTGGCTTATAACCGAAGTAGACAAAGAGATTAAGGGGAGGAAGAGATGAAGCTAATAGAAGAATTGAAAGTGTTGATAAACAAAACGAATACAGAGCAGGGATCGGATACCCCAGACTATATACTGGCGAAGTATCTGGAGAATTGTCTGTTCGCTTTCGAGAACGCTGTTACCAGAAGGGACAAGTGGTATGGATTCGAGCCTTGGGCGAATGGACCTGAGCAGCCGAAAGAGGGCGATACGGTTTTGCGGCCAAGCCGCCATCCAAAGAGATAGTCAAGAGGAGGAAGGGATGAGAATACGTGGTTCAGGAAGTATATCGTGAAGGCCGCCCTAGTAACCCTGTTGTTGATCACCTTCTCCGGGTGCCAGGAACTACCCGCCCTGAATAAGCGGTATGTTGCCATAACATCCGGGGAGATCTACGCCTACTCCATACAACCGAGGATGATGGCATACAATGATCTCAAGGTTCGTATGTGGTATCCGAAAGGCAATCGGTTTGCGACGATACGCTTCACTCGGTATGAACTTCGTGCTCTCGCCATGTCATCGGATATGAGTCGGAGGAAATTTGGACTGGATGGGCTCGTGGCCTTGGGGATTCATATTGGCACCATAGTCAAGTACCATCAGGGTGAGCGTGGTCAAAAAGTCAGATGGGTGGAGGATTAGATTATGCTACCAAAAAAACATGTAGAGATGGCGTGTGACTTGAGGTATGGGACAGACAAGTGCTACTATAAGGGGATTGAAGAAGGCCGCGCCAAGGAACGGGAAAAGTCTTTTGATCTCCTCCTCCTCCTGGAACCCAAGCTGTGGGAGGTGGCTAACTCTATGCCAAAGACCGACGCCGAGAAAGCGATCGTGGCAAAAGTTGTGAAGGCATATGAAATCGTCAGGAGTTCCATAGATTCCCACAGACAACAGAAAAGTTCTTGACATAATTCGTTTTCTATGATATAATCCACGAATCTCATCAGCCGGGAAGGGTTCATGAAATATACATTCGAAGAATGGCGATATATGTTTGATACCGGAAAGACCCTAGACGGTACTGATGACCTCCATCTTGGTGAGATGCTTGACATCGCGGAATACCTTCTGGAAGAACAGCAGATCAAGATTGCTATGCTCGAAGCTGTAGGGTCCGCTGTCAAAGAAGTCGTGGAGAAATATTTGGATCCGAAGCACTCCGTAGAGATCAGAACGAAGATAATACTCAACATAACCGAATCCCTGGGCGCAGAAATGGCAGGGATATGTTTCAAGGCGATATGTGAAGCGGAAAGGGGGAAGGTTGAATCTAAGAACTGATAGTTTCCTTCTATTGGAAATATAAAGATTATAAAAGTTCGCAAGAGAAAGAAGTGAGGAGATGCTGATGGGAGAATTAGGATTGGTTACAAAGATAGTCGCCAAGATAAACAGGGTCACGTCAACGTACTCCGTAAACCCTACGGGACCAAACGCCCAATATCTGCAGGGAAGACGTGATGCCTTGGAGTCGGTGCTGAAGATCATCGATAAATGTGTGGAAGCCGAAGAACCGAAGAAGGTAATTTCTCCACAGAAAGAAACGCTTCCTGGGTTTGCGGATAAGGTGGGATAGGTGTGAACGATAAGCTAGTAAAAAAAGAAGGTTGTCCGTACTGTAAGGGAGTTCGGGAAGTCGGGGCACCGGATTGTGGGTGTGGTGGATCCTTAGCGAAACCCCCAGATCAGAGAACCATCGATGAGATGTGGGGAACCTTGAAGAAAGGCCCAGATTCCAATATGACGGTCAACCAACTTGTCATCTACGCGAACAAGGTCGCGAGGGAGAAGGGCTGGTGGGAACCAGGCAAGGAGAGTAGCTTTGGGGAAGTAGTAGCGTTGATGCATTCTGAATTGTCCGAGGCTCTCGAGGAGTTCAGGGGAAGGAAGCCTACGATGTATGAGAAGGATGGGAAGCCGGAAGGCCTCGCCGTCGAACTCGCCGATTGTGTAATTAGGATCGCGGACTACTGCGGACAGTATGGGATTAACCTTGGGGCCGTAATCGAATGGAAGATGGCTTACAATGAAGGGCGGGAATACAGGCACGGTGGAAAAAAAATATAAAGGAGAAACCAAATGAAAGTAACCATCACAACTGATAAGGTAACAAGGGAACAGCTGCTCAAGCGTGCCTTCTTCATGTTATATAATGCGTGTGTGGGTCCCATGGGAATGGGGATACTCCAAGCTAGACAAGGGGTAACGGAGGACGATGTCTGGGCGAATGTTGCGGATGGCCTGGACTACCCTGATGACCTGAACAAGAAAGCGTTTGCGCGAGGTCAAGTCTATGGTGATTACGTCTTCGGAAGGATGATGAAGTGGGGAGTAAAGTTGACCGCCGAAGACGAAAAGGGGTTCAAGGTCATAAAGGATGTATTCGATCCTGAATACAACGGATTTGCCGGAACCTACTCAGACAACAAGGCGATTTTCGATGCGGCCATGAAGGATCTCGGTGTCGATGGTGGATACGAGATGGTAGAATCGTGAACGTAATGGAACTCATAGTCAAAGGAGTCGATGGCGGTGAGGTGAAAGCCTACGCCTGTGGGAAATGTGGGGCGATGTGGAGCGCAAAGAGTGGACAGAATTTCGCGCGGGAGACGGCAGAAATGTGTTGTACCCCGAAGGTCTGCGAATGCGGTGCCCCGGTCGATGAGCAATATTATACCGCCTGCAAGGCGTGCCGAGCCAAGAGGGATGCCACGTCAGAGGCCAACCGTCTCGAGAAGGCCGAGAAGATCAAGTACGCGGACTACAAGGGTGATATGTTGTACCACGATTCGTTCGGTAACGATGGGTACTGTTCGACCTCGGATGTCTACGATGAATTGGACCAAGCTGAACCCGAGGATAGGCCGAAATATGCGTGGGCGTGTTATGAACAGCACCTATCTATTGACGTGGAGGATGTCTTGGAGCACGCCCTACAAGATCACTTCGAGGACGCACACGATAGTCTTGATGACATCCCCGGACTACAGAAGGCGATCGATGCGTGGGTTGAAAAGCAGACGATGAAGACGTTCTTCTCGGACTACAAGAAGGTCGTTCTCCTCGATACCGTTCTCGCCGAGCTGGCGAAGGACGATCCAAAAAAGGATGGGACTGATGGCTGACAAACCGAAACCAACGTATCGAGTAAAGGTATGGAAAGAAGAACAGGCGGTGTGTCTTCAGGTTCTTGAGATGCCTGAAGAACTTCGTGGGGTTGGGGAGATCTATAAGACGAAGAAGAACTGGGGAATCTATAGCAGTGATACTCCGGCACTCATAGTCGACTCCAAGCAGCTCTGTCTTCGTGGTTCAAGGGACCACCAGGATTGGTGCGTCATATCCGCTCCTTCCGTAGACAACAACGCTCACCGGGATGCAATCTACGATGACATAAAGGAAGCCTTCCAGGAGTTCGCTGATTCCAGTAGCCCGAAGGGTGGTGGTGAAGCCAAGAACGTACAGGATGCCATCGAACTCGTCCTGATGAGCATACAGGAAGTCGTCAAGGGGAAGATGGAGGGTGCAGAAGCCCTGAAGCTCCTGAAGGCTGCGTACAAAGAACTGTTCAGCTGGTACGACAGGGCTTCCCCCCGTTTTGAAGACGGGAAAATCTGGGAATGGTAGGGGGATGTGGTTCAGGCCAAACAAATAACGGAGGAATAAGCCATGGGCAAAGATGACAAAAATAGGGTCCCTGATGTTAAGGTCGAGACCGTCGGATCGGAGAATTCATCGGGACCGAAATCGTTGAACGAGAGTAGGGACAGGAAAATCCTCGATCAGTGGTTTGAGGATGCGAAGAAGGTGAAGCTCGAGACCCTTCACGAGTTCGTTCGCCACCTACTAAAGGATTACAATCATGACTACGGGACGATCGTCTACGCCGTGACCGCCGCCGCCGTTGCCGCAGCGTGGGTCGTGGATGCCGACCCGAAGCAGGGGGGAATTACCGGATTTCAGGCAGGGGTCGTCAATTGGAAGTTCCTTCAGCATTGGGGAGGGATGAAAACCCCGATGCGCCTGATGAAGTACGGGGATCTCCTGTATCCTCAGTACGCGGACAGGTTCCAGAAGACCATCGGCCCCGGGATCTGGAAGTGGGTTCAGGAAGAGGCGCAGAAGAACATCAAGGCAGATCATGGGGTCAAGAGTGTTCGCCGGCACTGGCAGAGTATTGTGAAGGGCAAGGTCCCGTTCGGGTTCAAGGTCGTGGACGAACACGCAGAACCCTCCTGGTTCGCCAAGCTGATTCACCGGATACGGCAATGGTATTGCCGGACCTTCCTTATGCCGAAGAGCATGAATGCAAAGGCAATGGACGGCAGAAATGTTGGGAAGGAGTAGGTTATGCCGAAGAAGCCAGAATCACTTACGAAGGTTGAGGTCTTCCTCATCGACAAGAAGAAGCACGAATACAAAATCGTTCGGGATGACTGTAGGCAAATCCATGTCTATGGATACAAGAAGGCCCTCGCGACCGCCCGAAGATATTTTAGGGATGGGTGTATACGGCTGAAAGCCATGGGCGCGGTGTCAGACTCGCGATGGTAGCATAATGAGTGGTGAACTGAAAGAAGGGGAATGGCATCCTATGATCAAATACGCGAAGGTGATTATTGCTTCTGCTGATCTCCCCGTTTTTCTGGAGGCATTTTCATCTTGTGCCATCGAGAACAATCGCCTCGGGCAGGTCTGTGCTGGTACCATCAACCGGATTATGAACCATGAACCAGTAGGTGAAAGATATATTATGGCGCTCGCCTTGGCGATTCTCGAGATGGACATCAAGGAGGAATAAAATGGTACAGCTTGATATGAAAGTGGAGAACGGAAGGGTCAGCCTCTCATTCGATAGCCTTGAACACATCATGGCGTGTCTCGCGAATCAGAAGTTTGTCGGTGAACCGCCACAGAACGGCGATTCCCTGGCCGAAGGGAAGGAAAGATACGACAAGGTCCAGAAGGAGATACAGGACACAATCGATGGCTGCTGGAAGCAGGGCATGGACTTCATGTCGAAGCGACCGGAGAATAAGGTAGAATAATCCCCCCGCATATACCCCGAAAACTTCAATTCCCACCTATACTATAGGAGCCCGGAAGGGGTCACGCCGATCCTTCCTGGCCGGCAGGAGCTCCTGAAACACCTCCTTGCCCCATTTCGGGTTCCTATCTTATTATGAAACGAAAAGCCATAGAGGGCGAGCCCTCCCCAGAATATAAAGGCGTGATGGAAAACATGTACGCCGGGGAACCCTATGACCAGACCTTCCATCCGGGCATTGATGATGCGCACTGGCTTGATTGGTACCTCGAAAAATACAAGAAGAACTTCCCCGGTCAGAAGAACGTATATCCCCAGCTTGAGGATGATATGGGGATGCCTACCGTAGGGTCGTACCACGATGCCCCCAGAATCGTCGTAGGAGACGCTGACAGGCTCGCAGGTCTGATCCGGGGCTATGACTCCATATATCCGGGATTCGCTCTGTATATGGCCTCACTGTCCCCTGACATCGCGAGCCTGAAAACTTCAATTTCTGATAGTATATATAGGAGGGCGAACCCAGACCCTTCTACTTGGACAGATACGAAGATCAATAACGAAAATGAATTTGGCAACCGGCCAGTAAGCAAGAACGAGCCGGGGCAAGAAGCAGATTCGATTATGGGACAAGACCTGGATAGGGTCGTGTCCAACATCGAAAGACTCAAGAGGACTAAAAAGAGGAGACCTCCGAATTAGGGAGATGTACGAAAGAAATGATTCTATCGCATAAAATACGATTATCTCCTACGTTGGGGCAGACTGCATACTTCTGGCAAGCATGTGGCGTATCTAGGTTCGCGTACAATTGGGCGTTGTCCGAGTGGGAGAAATTGCACTCGAAGAATGAGAAGGTAAATGGACGAATTCTGAAGAAGAAGTTCAATGCAATAAAGAAGAAGGAGTATCCGTGGTCACGTGAGGTACATCGGGATTGTACGGCACGCTCATTCGATGATATCCAGGCCGCCTTCTCTGCATTCTTCAGGAGAATCAAGAGAAAAGATAAGCCAGGCTATCCCACATTCAAAAAGAAGGGAAGGTCCAAGGACTCGTTCTACATCGCCAATGATCAGTTCGAAATCCACGGAAGAAAAATCAGAATCCCAAGTCTCGGATGGGTTGGGATGCGTGAAGATCTCCGATTCAAAGGAAAAATAATGTCCGCAACCGTGAGCAGGACTGCGGACTATTGGTTCGTGTCAGTTACCGTGGATACCAAGGTCTCATCGAAACCCCCGAAAACCAAAGGGGTGGTAGGTGTTGACCTTGGCATCTCGGCTTTTGCTACTTTGTCGAATGGTAGGAAAATCAAACATTCGGAAAGGATGGGAAGGGTTGAGGGCGGGATCATGAGATCTCAACAGTCATTGAGCAGGAAGCAGAAAGGTTCCTCGAATCGCAGGAAGGCGATAGTTCGCTTAGCGAGAAAGCATTACAAGCTCGCCTGCCTTCGGAGCGACACAATCCACAAAGCAACAGTTGATCTCGTGGATAATTATTCGGTGATCGTTATCGAGGACCTGAATGTGAAGGGCATGTTGCGCAATCGACGTCTCTCCCGTTCGATTTCCAGCCAGGGATGGTTTGAGTTCCGGAGACAGCTTGAGTACAAGTGTAGGATGTATGGACGGAAGCTCGTTGTCGCCGATCGCTGGTTCCCGTCGACGAAGACCTGTTCATCTTGTGGACAGGTAAGGAAGATTGGTCTGTCTGAACGAACGTACAAGTGTGAATGCGGTCTCGAGATTGACAGAGATCTGAACGCAGCAAGAAATTTGCAACAACTAGGGGCGACTTGCCCCGATGTCATGCCTGTGGAGACGGGAGCTCTGGCCGGTGCATTTTCCGGTGAAACTATTGTCTGCGAAGCAGGAACAAATCATATGAAGCTAGGGCGAAGCTTGTCCCAAGCATTCGAAAGTAGGAGACCCCCCACATGATGAACAATAGGGAATCATCTATCAGAAAAACAAACGGCAAGACACCGGCGTGGTTGTCGAAGCTCGCTGAGAAACTCAACCCGAAGGCCCGCATGGAGAAGTCCGCTTGGTCGAAGGGAGATCGCGTAGAGTACGATCCGGGCTCAATGTCCGGCATCCTTTTCGGGATCAACGTGAAGTCCGGCGAGCAGGGAGCTGTCGCCGAGAGTGGAATGTTCGGGATCTATTCCGATCCTGCCAAGAAATATATATGGGTCGATTTCGACAATGGGGAACGTGAGTCAATCCCGAAAGACCAGCTCAAGAAGGCCGGCGAGAAGCAGCAGGAAGAGGTTACAAAGGTCTCCGCAGCGGAAGCCACGGCCAAGGGCTTCTTCAAGAAAGCTCTGTACCATGGGTTCAATGTATATGCCGACTCCGATCTCGATCCCGCCTTCGATGCCGGATCAATCTGGTACCTTGAAAAGGATAGTGAATCCGGTGAGCAGTTCCTAGTCAAGAGAATGGATGCCGCCGAGAAGGTCGTTCGGCAGGTCAAGGCTATGCGGAAGCAGGCCGAGGCATCGAACAAGGCTGAAGAGATATACATGGAGCATGTTTGGAAGCCCAGGAATGATGAGGATGGTGAGGGCGAAAAGCTGTTCGAGATATTCGATGCGATTGGATCAGCTCTTGGCGGAACACGTCTTCCTGCGTCTGCGGATTGGGCGGATGGCGCGTGGGATTTGGGCGAAGGGATGTTCCTTGTGGTTGACGGGGAAGAGAACGTGGTTCTTACGTATGCACCATATCTCGAAAAGGATGACGGTGATTTTGTTCGGTACTATGCTGACTTGGCTTCATTCAACATATACGAGGACACACTTCTTCAGCCGATCTTCGATGCCCTTGATGAGTGGAAAGGAAAGGCTGATACGATCACTGAGTTCACCAGCAACTCCAATCAGGATGATGATATTACCTGGCCAGAAGGCGGGAAGAAAGTTCTCGCCATGAACAAGCAGGCCGATTTCCAGAGCTGGTACGACCAGGTCTCCACGCAGGTTATGGATCTGGCGAAGGCCCCCGCCGACAAGGCGATTGAATGGTTCAAGGATCTCGTGGATACAGTTCGAGGGAAGGGACAGGAATATCTCGACGCGCTACGGGAGCTCGGAGCGAAGTTCACGGAAGCCAACCCCGACTACGCTGGTATCATGGACATCGTGGCCGGCGCACCCGGACATGCGCGGGCAGAATTACATAAGGGCTTAGAGGTAGAAGCTGGACTCAACGAGTTCTCAACGATGATCGAGAAGTTCATCCCAGAACTAGCAGCGAGCCCGGAAGACAAGTCCAAGAACTTCCTGCTCAGACAGATGGATGATGTCGCGGCGAAGGAAGAATGGCTCAAGACCCTGGCCGATATATTAGAAGACAAGGGGCGTGATCTCCCATTCTATTCATGGATTGAAAAGAATATCATCACCCCAGCGAGGGAGATGGCAGAAGAAATAGAAGGAGAAAGTGATCCTGAAGAACTGAAGAACATTCGGGAACGTCAGATCAATATCCAGCACGCTATCGCTTCTGTTGTCCTTGAACGTGAAGGACTGATGAAGATGGCGGAAGTCCCGACCGAGAAGATTGATATCCTTACGAACCTTCTCGCTGAAATGCAGACCGGTCTCGAAGAACTGAAGATGCAAGTCCAGCAGACCGAGGATAGCCTACAGACCGCGGCTTCCCTCGGAATGTCGGTAAGTGAATATGATGTCAGGAACGAAGCCATCGCAGCCGGTGGATTTGAAGCCGTACTTGCGGCCATCGAATCCGAAGCTGAAGAGATCATCGCACTGGCTACGGATGAGGAACGAAAAGAACTTCCTCCTATTACTGATTACGATCAGTGGGCTGATCTTGCTGGAATGACCGATGCGCTGAACCAGGTGAAAGAAGAGGCTGGAGTTGAAGAGGTATACGGAGTTGCACACGATACGCTTGGAGCTCTAAGCCGGAAGGCCATGGAGGTAGATGAGAAGTATACCGTTGCTCCCATGCCAGCCGTCGAGGATCTCCGTGAAAAAGCCGTGATGTACGAAGTCGGTATCAAATCTATAGATGAAACCAACGGTCAGATCGTAGTCCCAGAAGGATACGGTGCGGCCCTACAGGAAATGATCACACAGGAATATCCTGACTCGAATATCACCAAGTACGAGCTCAAGACGACAGGGAAAGAAGATGCCATCGCCAACGCATCTAGTAAGAAAACGGTTACGGCTGCACCCGAAGCCGAATACGTGAAGATGACAGTAACTCTCGGTGGCGATATCCCGGTCGAAGCCTGGGTTCTCAAGGGTGAAGACTGGAACGGTTCAGTCATCCCCTACTTCGAAGCCGATGAAGCTGAGAAGATAGCGGAATGGTCCCAAGGACATGGCTATGAAGATGGTCCTGTAGAATGGGATGAGGATCAGGATGCCTACGTTGCGTACGAATACGATGACAAAGAAAATGCTTACGACACGTACAAGGCGGAAGACATCGAGACCCCGGATGGAACCAAGAAGGTGTTTGGGATCGGAGCGAGAGCGTGGATATGGTCTCCCGCGGATGAAGAGGACCGGAAAAAGGTAATGGCTTCTTTCAATAAGAAAGCAGATACCCAGATCGAGATCCGGTGGAATGTAATGGACGGGGATGCGGATCTGGATGTTCTCGTAGATGTGGATGTATTTCCTCAATACTTATCGCCAACCCGTGAAGAACCGGATGAAGGTGCTTATATTGAAATCCTTGGGATTACTGATGAGGATGGAAATGCCATCAGGCCAGAACTCCTGAAGGAGCTTTCGGAAAGCCTCCCTAAAGATGATAGGTTCTATAATGATGCGATGGATGCGGCTGAAGACCAGGAGAATCCCCATCATCAAGAACAGCAAGACCTTGAGGATAGCAGGGGAGATTACGAATATCATAAGAGGATTGATGATGAGATGGAGAAGGGGTCATCTAGGACTCGGCGCGCCGGAAAGGAAAGAATCCCCGGTGGTCTCGCTTCTGGCAAGGCTGACTCCGAGTTCGATGAAGAAGAACTTGAAAGGGGCATGAAGGTAGAACTGGAACATTCCGGTGATGCCAACCTCGCCCGTGAGATTGCGAAGGATCACCTTGCCGAGGATCCCGATTACTACGACAAGCTCGAAACGATCCATGACGATGGGCAGAGTGATGAAGAATCCGATGAAGATATGATCGACCAGATCATGCGGATGCACGGGCTTTCATATGAAGAGGCCGTTGCAGAACTGGAAAGCATGAAGTCTACGGATGCTCCGGATATTCCTGCTGGCATGAGGGTTGCGATGCGGAAGAAGGGTCAGGGTTCTCCAGAGGCGAACTTTTCCATAGACTATGAAATCGGCGTGACCGATCCGGAAATATGGGCCACGATTCCGCAGTCCACAAAGAACAGGATTGAGAATCACCTTTCGGGTAATGCCTATATTGTTGCATCTCTGGATTTCGATACATCTGGATGGGATGAGGACAAGGTGTATGGAACGGCGAAGGGTAGTGTATATGTCGATGAGGATTGGACAGAGGATGATGTTGAGAGCTACGCGATGGGCAAGTTCACCGAAGAGTATGAGCTATTCAAGGAGAATGTTCTCTCTCGTGATGAATCTGAACTCCTTGGGAGTGCGGAAATAACCGGGATCAACATCGATATGCCGTTTGAGAAGAATGCACAATCCCCTGATGATCCGACCCTCCCCGGTGGAATGCAGATCACCGAGACGATGTATGCGACACCAGAGGAAGCTCAAGCTGGCCTAGAATCCTACAAGGGCCAGACGATAGATCCCGCCGAATATACAGTCGAACAGGACACGGAAGGTGGGACCGGGAAGTTCAAGATCAAGAAGACGGCGATGGCTGAATATTTTGAAGCTGGAGACAGGGTTGTCATAATTGCAGATGGTATTAGGGAATACTCTAGGAGTATTCCATCTCACGCCGGATATACAAAAGAAGAACGTCAATGGCTAGACGACTTGTCTGCGTTCATGAATAATGGAACGATTGGTACCATTGAGCGAACGTATGGGCAGAGGATGAATGTAGTTTTCGGAGAGGATATGTACGATGTTCCTGCCTATATGGTTGATAAGGTTGAAGGTGAAACGAAGGCTGCCCGTAAGTTCAAGATCAAGAAGACGGCCATGGCATTCAACGAAGAAGCTATGATATGGGCGAAGAGCATATCGGAAAATCTTTCGAAGACCGCATTCAAGGGTGATGTTGATGAGATGGCTATG
>Ga0307928_10002500_pt1 | contig 14101 bp, 19 predicted proteins | sample AceLakmetagen232_FD_201815 | JGI IMG/M metagenome (GOLD analysis project Ga0307928, IMG submission 201815) | Saline water microbial communities from Ace Lake, Antarctica - #232 | ecosystem: Environmental > Aquatic > Non-marine Saline and Alkaline > Saline | place: Antarctica: Ace Lake... | reverse complement strand
CATCCGACTTTACTTGGGCTTCTAATCTCATGTTTTTCCCTTTCTATTATATTAAAATGAGGCAAGGCAAGAAAATAGTCCTGGCGATGTTGATGTAGTATTTGCTATCGCTCGTATCCTCATGCCTTACCTTCGTTTTTACGCTCCAAGTCCACCAAGAGCCGCACCTGCTCCGCCTATGGCCGGAATCTCTGAAGCTGGTGCAGGGCTTGTGCCACCTGCGGGTTTAGCTTGCTGTGCCTGCGCCAACGCCTGCATGGTCTTTAGATTCTCTTCAGGTTTCACGCCAGCCGTTAAGCGGTTGTAATCGCGGTCATTTCCAATCAGCCATGCCAGCGCTTCCTGCCTGTTGACGTTTTCGTTCTGCACCAACCGGTCGTACTTCGCCGTTTTCATGGAGAACTCAGCCATCTCGTTACGCATCTTGTCGGTGAAGCTAAGTTGGACGCTATAAACTCTCCTTATATCCGACCTCGTAATCTCAGAGAAGTTAAACTCATTCTTGTTCTTGCCACCCTTGTTTTCAGGGTTGTATTTTATCGCGGGAAGGTACTGCTTGTCTTTCGCGAGCATCTGTGATAGTACCAGCGTATTTTCCACTACGGAAGAATACCAACCTTGCTCCACGTGTCTTGCCGTCAACTTCTCGCGCCCTGACGTTGACTGCAACAGCGATTCCATTGCGCCTGACCCACCACGCACCAGCCCTGGCGTTCCTTGACCCTGCAACGACTTCGGTTGCCCGACGCTTGCCGTATCATGCTCTTCGAGCTTGTTCCCAGCCTCAAACACATACGCTGGTAACTGCGGCAACTGCGCCCATGAAATCACGTCGGCGGCTTTCGCTGAACCGCTGATATACGTGCGCCCGTAAGGTTGCATGTCGGTTTTCTGGTCTTCGCTCAACAGCGCGTCACGATTGACGATCTGGTGCGGATGCAATGACATGGAAATCATATCCATGATGGCGTTGAAGAAATCTTCAGAACCCATAATCATCCTGCGCCGTGGGCGTATGATTCCCGGCGTGAACCACTTAACACCGTCGGGGTCGAATGTTGCCGCTACCACTGGGTTACGTAATGTCTGGTATTTGGCCTTCGCAGTATAAATCTCAAACTGGTCGCAAGCATACCATACGTGCTCATCCCTTGAGAAGCACTGCAACACAGGGATGATAACAGGGGTATCGTAACCAGATTCATTCATCGCTTGCGCCGGTGAACGCTGCAAGCTGGCGATCTCCGTTGCAATCTGACGTGGCGTGGCCAAGTAGCCGTTGAATATCTTTGACCTTGCGCGGTCTATGATCTTCTCCACCGGCCCTTCAAACGGAGTGTCGGGATTCAATTTTTTATCGAACATCTTGCGAAACGGCTCCTCCTGAAACATCCGCAATACGAACACGCAACTCACGTCATCAGGCGTTGCACCGTCAGGCGTTGGGATTACCGTACCAAACGGCAGACAGGTATAGCCGGGAACAAGCTCTGTTTTGCCAATACCCATGATGCGGTTCTTTACTTCTTTACCGCCAGCCAAGACAATCTGCTCTTCGGATATTGGCGGGGTAATAATACGCGGCTCAATTATGCCATACCCCTTGCCGAGCTTCACCGCTTCACGCAACGTCAGGTATCCGTTCCGCTCAATCTGCATGTGCGTCCGCATGTTGTAGAGAACAAGGTCTCTGATTTTACGGGCTGTTTCATACTCGATCTTGGCGTCAGTTGGTATTAAATCGAACGGGTTATCCGCGTCAAACAACCGGCTCATAAGCGGCGGCAACGCTTGGTCAACGAACAATCGCGCCTGCGCGAGCGTAACGTCCGATAGCGTAGGTCTGTCAGGATTCACGTCCTGATTGAACATTCGGACGTCCTCGTTTGCGAGGTCAAAATACGGGCGGGCCTCTTTCCACGCCAGCCGGAACAGCGCAAGAAATTTTTTCAGCTTCTTGTCTGAATCTTCCGAGGGCGTATAAGGAGCATAAGTGTTATTATTTTTGTCAGCCATGATTTTTACCTTTCATCACATTGTTTGCGTGGCGTATTTCTTGTCAAATCGTGCGCGGTTATCCAAGCCTTGACTGCTTCCGAGTATCTTGCGGGTTTCCTTGATAAAACGATTGCCGAAGATATTTGGGAACGTCATTGGGTCGGGGTCTTTGGTCAGCGAATATTTACTACTGCGGTTATTCCTTATCTGGTTTTTGGCGAAGATTCTAACATATTCGCTAATTCCGAACGACATCAAACAATCGGTGTGTCCTTTGTCGCTGTGATCCGGCCTACCCTCTTTGCCAACTATACATTCAGAGTATTCTTTTAATAACTCATAATGATAAATCTTCGGGTTTTCAGGTCTATCATAAATCCAAGTTCCCGCCAAATCAAAAACAAGTTTTCGGGTGTTCCCCTTTGTGTTGAACCCATCCATTTCTTTTAGGCGTCTGGTCTTATCATTCGTAACGACATGCTTGTAGACATATGGATACCCACTAATTGTAGCAACAAATACTGCCCCGTCTTCTCCCGTAGCTTCAGGAGCCATTAAACATAGATTATAGAACACGGCTCCGTAAATGCACATCCAAGCAAACTCTACATTACGCATTCTCGAATACAGCGTTGCTACCATAACTGGATCGACTTCTCCCTCGCGTGGCATGCGACGCACATACGCTACGCTTGCATCTTCTGCGGCATCTGGATTTTCATTCCCCTTGGCAACGTCTGCCGACAACCAGTAAGTATCAGTCTCTCTAAGCTCCTCGTAAATGTCCCACACATCTTCACCAGATTTTTCAGCAGGTTCAAGTAGCATCTTGAGCTTTATCGCATCTCGAATGGTGTCTGGTTTCTGCGTAGGCTGAATTTTAGCATAGGAGTGGCGAGGAATATAATTGCGTAAATTCTTTTGTGTTAGATCAAACGTATAAAACGGACGGCCAGCCATGTCCGAAAACTGGCCCCAAACGCGAGCCTTTAATTCATAAGGTTTGTATGTCTTTATCTTCAGGGCAACTTTTTTCCGGCTATGATACGGACTCCCATATTGAGAACACTGAAATATTTTGCAATATTTATTTTGCCCAGAAAGAATTGGGAGGTAAACATCGTGGTACATCCAAGAGAGTCCATTGATCGGGGAAAAGAAAGCGCGTAGATATACCGAATGTTCCAAAGCACTAATCCAAAACCTTCTGTCGGGCGGCTCCTCGTCGAGACAAATTAGCCAGGCTTTTTCTGCTTCTACCCTGCGGAAATCTTGTTCATATGTAATATAGCTCACGGTATTTCCGTTACCGAAAAAATATGTTTGCTTCAATTCTGAAAAACCATCAACCCCGCGTTTAGCATTAAGAAAATAAGGAGGAATAACCTTGGCAAACTTCCTCCTCCAAAATTTTTCTTTTGCTTCCTTGTAAGTCGCTATCCAAATCTGGCTTCCCAACGGCGGTATTTTTTCTTTCGGATAAATTCCGCATCCAACAATATTACCGCATGACCCATCTTCTTTCTGCCCAAACCGTGCGATATTTTCTTCATTAACAATTCTTGGAACACCAGTATCAACACCCTTTTCGTGCCGCAAGGAAACAGGGATTTGCCCTGACGCCATGATGACAACCTCTATCAACGCAGTAATTGATTTACCACACTGACTTCCTGCAATGCTCATGGCCGATCCAGGCGTCTCCTGCATATTCATTAACATACCGATTTGAAACTCGTTTCCCAACGGATCAATCTCCACTTCCGCACTTTTCGCAGCATCAAGCATCCATTGCGGAGGAGGTGGGCAATCGAACGGTTCAAAGCAGTTGAAGAAAGTCTGCTCATTACCCGCTAAGGCTTGTGAAAAGAAGGATTTTTGAGTAGTCATGTTATGTTTTGCGCCTTCACTCATTCCCCAGCGGCTCCCCAACGGCCTGTGCAATATCAGCGAATTTTTTTTGATCCTCAATCAGCGGAAACTTCGACTTAATCTCCCGCGCCAGATTCGACAGCCAAACTTTCAGGCTACCTTTACTGATAAACCCTTCCTTTGCCAGTTCAAAGTCCACCTTGGAGAGCGTGCTGATCGTCTTCGTCAGCCGACAGATGGCCATGACCTTTGACGCATCATCGCTTCCCGTTGGCTTTTCCCTGAAGTTCTTGAGCATTTCCAGCGTTGTCGCCCGAAGTAATTTGATCTCGCCATGCAAGTCACGCACCTGCCGTGCACCGTCACCTTGAGCCTCTACCTTATCAAAATATTCGTCATCTTGGTGGTATAGCGATGGAACCGCATTCGGCGGTCGGCCCATCTTGGGCTTCGCGGGGGGCGCGGTGGTGGTGGTAACAACCGACTCAACCGGCTTTTCGGATGCAAATTCCTGATCTATTAAATCCTTTTCCGGTGCTTCGACTACGGGTGTTTTGTCCATATACTTGTTTCCTTGTTTGAAAATACTTGTACCATAACAAGGGCAAAAAGTCAAGAACGAAAATATAGGGCTTGACAAAACGAACATGGTGTGGTAGAGTACTTGCAGATGAATAAAAAACCAGAGACTATCTATGACTAACCCCTTCTTGAAGCCACGCGGCCATACGGCTCATATAACCGAAAGGTTACTTGGCGGTTTCCTCTGCCCACCTTGGGCGACTGGTTTTCCGCTCATCCGCCTACATGGTCGCGTGGTTCTCTTTGAAAGCGAGGCGCCGAATGACTACAGCATACCGTAAAATCATACTCTGGATTCTCAGGGTCGCAAAATTGCACCCCCATACTGCACGCAACATCTACTTTAAATTAACAGGGAGGATGATATGACAATACAAGAAATCCTCTCCCACTTCCAAGGCGTAAAACAAATTGCCGGTGGCTGGCAATGCCTATGCCCATCACATGAAGACCAAAACGCCTCTCTCTCAATTTCCGAAGGAAAGGATGGCAAAATCCTTCTGCATTGCCACGCAGGGTGTGCAAACGAAGCAATCATAGCCGCCGCTAACCTAAAAATGCAAGACCTGTTTCCCGACAAGGCGAAGCCAGTAATCGAGGATATGTACGACTATACCGACGCCGAAGGAACCTTTCTGTTCCAAGTTGTAAGATATGCACCCAAGAACTTCAAACAAAGGCGCAAAGACGAAAGCGGACAATGGAAGTGGAGCATGAAAGGCGTGGAGCGCGTTCTTTACAAGCTCCCAAACATTCTTGAGGCTAAATCCAACAACCGCATGGTTTTTGTGGTTGAAGGGGAAAAGGACGTCGGCGCAATAAACAAACTCGAACTTCACGCCACCTGCAACCCAGGCGGATCAAGTGTTTGGTTGCCACAATTTGCAGAAACCCTTACTGGTGCGCGAGTTGTCATTATAGCCGACAAAGACAAGCCGGGGCGCGACCACGCACTCATTATAGCGCATTCGCTATTCGGCAAAGCAAAAGCCCTCTACGTCATTGAAATGCCCAATCGTGACGGTCGCAAGGTCAAGGACATCCATGATTGGATAACCGCAGGAGGCACCAAGGAAGAATTGGGGCAAATAATTATCAAGACCCCAAACTGGACTCCGCCGATCAATGCGTCTGAAGCAGAAAAGAAAATGCCCAAGACCGGCGAGCACCTCAATTACGACCTTGAATTTGTTGAAAACGACAAGGGCAAAATTAAACCAATATCCATACCCATCCCATTCAATGAAGTCATGGACAGGATTATGGAAAAGGTTCAAGACCGACTCGCCCGCGTGGACAATCTGATGTTTGCAAAACCAGATACGCTTGGAGGAGAAATCCACTATGTTGAAAATCCAGCCGCACTTTTTGGACGGCTTGGTGTCTACAATAAAACAACTATTGACTGGACTGGTACAGCCAAAGCTATGAAAAAAGAGGAAGCCTTTGCCGAGATAACAAGAAGATTAACTCTTTACCGTGGCATCGAAACCGCACCCCACCATCCAGTTATGCCCGGACTTTACTATAATTATCCCGAATTGCCAGAACCAGATGACGAAGCGCTTTCCAATCTAATAAGCCGGTTTTGCCCAGAAACCGACGAAGATAAAGCCTATATTCTATCTATGTTTCTTACCGCTCTGTGGGGCGGGGGAGAACGTCCAGCCTTTGTTATTTCATCAAAAGATGGTCGTGGCTCCGGCAAGTCAACCGTGGGCGAAATGCTGGCCGAAGTTTTGGGTCAACAGCCCACAAAGGGGAGCACCAAAAACTCCATAGAAGACTTGAAAACAAGGCTCCTATCACCTGCCGGGTTAACCAGCCGTATAGTGATCTTCGACAATGAAACAGGGCGTGTATCAAGTGGGGAGTTAGCTGCCGAAATGACAAGCCCTACCATATCTGGCCGCCGTCTGTATGTGGGCGAAGGACGCCGCCCAAACAACCTCCTTTGGATTATCACCCTTAACACCCCGTCGCTCGACTCCGACCTTGCCAGCCGGTGCATTGTAATCTCCGTCAAAAAGCCGGAGTACAGTTCAGACTGGCGAACTGGGATACTGCAATTTATTGAAGCCCATCGTTGGGGTATAATATCAGCCCTAATGAACATGCTCAAGCAAGATACTCCGCATCTCGCTTCTTGCCGTTGGTCAGCTTGGGAGAACGAAGTCCTATCCAAAGTCCACTCGCATTACGCTGACCTGCCCAAACTTCAATCATTATTCATGGATCGCCAGCGTTCCTTCGATGACGAGGCTGACGAAACCCAACTCATCCGCGATGGCTTTATTGATGCCATGAAATCATCCGACTCCGACCCAGATATGTCGCCATGCTTCTTCAAAAACTCCTATGCGTCCGACATCTATAACTCCGTCACCGGGGCGCGTGTCCGCAAAAATACTGCCCTCCGCGACATCAAAAACCTCATCCGCATGGGTGTAATCAAGGAACTCGAAGAAGCCCAACATGGCATTTATGGACGCGGATTCATTTGGACATCCGAAACAGCTCCCGAAGACGCCATAATCCAACTCGTTGTTCGGCCCGATCCGCCATCTTATCCATAATCCTGCCAGTTGCACCTGTAACACCTGTAACAATTTTTGCATCTAACCTCTTTGAGTTCTTTTTTATCTCCTCTTTTCACTCATTCTGTATATTTTTCCTTTTCGTATTAGGGGAAGGGGTAACAATGGTTAGATGTGTTACAACCGTTACAGCCGTAACTCACCAAACCCTTGATTTCATTGACTTTCTCGTTTTTGGAGAGGATTTCCGGCCTCTTTTTGACCTCTAAAATTTTTCCTTTTTCTAAAATTCAAAAAATTTTTTTACTAAAATTTTATCCATTTGGGAAAATATTTTCAGCCCTTGGTATCCTTCACTTACGTCACCCGTCACCCCGTGGGTCGCCAACCCTTCCCTCGTTCTTTCCCTCTGGGCGGGAGTGGGGATAAAACCAAATAAGCATCTGAACCGGCAACAGCGGCGGGGAACCCTCCCCCCGTGTCTGAGCGTGCCGTGAGACTGGCTGTGAGTCGCCACAGAGCGGCGGATTAGGCCGAAGCGGCACTATAGCGGCAGAAGCAAGTCAGGCCGAGGACGGCCACCAGGCGGTTGATTTTTGGCTGGCGTGTATGGAGTATGCCCGCGCCAGGATGCCCTGTCGCGTAAGAGGCTGTGAAATGTGGGGTCATGTCGTATATTGGGCGCGATGCCGTAGGATGCCCGAGGATTGACGCGGATTTGACGGCCTGGGCCAGTATCACGGCTGTACCCTACTACCAGCAAGGGCCAATATTTGGACGCGCTACAGGGCATTGCAGGGCATGTCTCGGCTCACGTCGCACATTATTACATATGTCTACTAATATCTGGGCGTGGAGCGTGGCAGATGTCCAAAAAACAACGCGCTTTAGCGAAAACACGGCAAATTTGGAATGAAAAGAGCGCGAGAGGACAGGACAATACCCATAAATATCCATAAGAGGTGTTTATGGGTATTTATGGATATATAGTAGACAAAACACCAAATAATTATGCGACGTTATGATAATGGCACATGTTTTGACGGCAAACTGGCACACTTTAAGCCGTTTAAATAGGGTATGGCACAACATTACGCCCCACTGTCACACAATGCGAGCCATTATGGCACTACTTTTTGGAGTTATGGAGTTTTTAGGTGTGACAAACGGCCAAAACATGAGACACGAAAATAATTGAAATAAAGATTATCAATGCCCGCTTGATTGGAATTGATAATGCGTAGGACCTGGCACGCTTGGTGCTATGTATAGGAGTACATGAACCGAGAACCACAAACGAACAAGGGGGATGCGATGACAAACGGACAGAAAGTAAAAAGGATAGCGAAGAAACTTATCAAGGACGAGCCGATATTGGCTGAATGGTTTGCCGAAATGATTTTGCGGACAGTTTGCAACCGGCCAAACGGACACGTTTTGATTGACGGGCGCCCGGCGTCGAATTGGTACAAATAACCGCACCCAGGAGGGCCGACACAATGCGAACAGAAGCCGACAAGACAGCATGGAAGCAGAAGATGGCGGGAATCTCAAAGCAGGTTAAGGCCATGGCCCCGGCAGACCGTGAAGCCTTGGCGCAGAAGCTCGGCACACGCACGCCAGAAGGCCACACGCTGAGCGCCTGGAATACTTGCTTCCTATGGCTCCAGGCCGGGAAAGCGCTGGCCATAGTGGCAGGCTTCAAACAGTGGCAGAAAGCCGGGCGCATAGTGAAGAAGGGCGAGCACGCCGCCGGGGACATACTTGTCCCTATGTTCGGCAATGCCACGGCAGACAAGACCAGCGAAGACGCCAAGGATGATACAAGCGCAGAGAGCAGGCCGGAGATGCGGTTCAGGCTTGTGCCGGTGTTTGACGTTGAACAGACGGAAGACTTGAACCAGGCGACAGCATGACAACCACCCGCACGGAGGGCAGACGATGAAAGCAGAAACAAAATACACATCAGGAGCGGCAAGGGCCGCAAAACGATGGGTGAAATTATGGACAGGCGGCAAGGAAAACATCGGGTTTGAGAGCAACCTTGCGAAAATAATTGACGAAGAAACGCACACCGAAGAATTGCTACACTCCTTGCGCTTTTTGACCGACGCCGCAGAATCAGAACCGGCAATGGCAATATATAGGGCACATATCGCAAAGGCTAGAGCCATAATTGCAATGGTAACGGTATAACGTATCACACTAACCGCGCGCAGGCGCAAGGAGGGAAGCGACATGACGACAGAAACACTAACGAAGGCAACGCCTGGGCCGTGGCGGGTACTGGACGAAAGCGGACGACGGGCGGGTAAAGACTGGGCGCGAATCGTACCCTGTATTGTCGGGCACAAGGCGATTGTGGAGGTTCTGCCAATTCACGAAAAGGGAAAGCGCGAGGCGGGCGACTTTGAAATTGAAGTGGCAAACGCCCGGTTAATCGCGGCAAGTCCCTTGCTTTTTGATTATCATAAAGAAATCATCAAGCATTTGCTGGCAATCGAAACACCATTAAAAGGGTATGATGAAAGCCGGTTAAAAGCAGCCGTATCATTAGCGGCGACGGCAATCGCGCAAGTGGAAAAATAATCCAACAATCAATAACAAGAGGGCAACAGCGTGACCACCATGAAACTCTACAAAGTAAAAATCGGAACCGGAGAATATCAAATTGTCGCGTCTAATGCGGTGAAGGCCATTGAATTGGCAAAAAGGATGTTTCTGGAATATCTTGATGGAAGCGATCAACGCGCACAATACGCGAGGGAACATCCAGACGAATATATCCACGGCCTGGAAGAATGCGGAATTATTATCGCTATCGAAAACATACAGACCGCCGCAATCGCGGACGCAACCTAACGCACCGACCGACACACGCCGGACACCCGGCAAACAAGGAGGGCAACGAAATGAAGGTAGAAATCAAAGGTAACGAACTGGTAATCACGATCCCAACGCAGAAACCGGCGCCCAGCGCGAGCGGCAAGACACTGGTTGTGGCAAGCAGCCACGGAAACCAGCCGACAAGCGCGAGCGTGGACGGGAAGCCGGTCGTGGTAGGGTTAAACGCATATATCAGGAACGCATAACCACGCCGAAACCGGCCCACCCTGGCCGGTATAGCCGTTAACCGGCTACTGATGAGGCGATAACCGACAGGCGCAAACAATAGCACAAGGGAAGGCAATATGAAAAGTCACTTTGAGGACATAGTATTCACAAGCCTAAAGTTTTTTTGGGCTACGATAGCGGTCGGCCTGGGCGTGTTCGCCGTGTTGCGGATAGGCCATTGGCTGAAGATATTAAGCGAGCTTGGAAAGGTATGGGCAGGAATATGAAAAAGGAAAGCAAAAAACTAACAAGGGAGGAACGCGCTCACGAATACCAGCTCAAGACAATAACAGGAATGAGCCAACAAAAAGACGAAGTTAATGCGTTGGGTTATTTTTCGCACATGCGAGCTACAACGATAGAACTCCCGACGGGGTTAACACCAAAACAAGCATTGGAAATAATGACAAATGGAGATTGCGGGGAACCATGACAGCAAATACTTCCAAAGCCTCTTTGCCCCTGCCGGAACTCAAAACCGGCGACACGCTAATAAGCAAGAAGGGCAACGAGTACATTGTCCACAAGATCACCGGAAAGCATAAGCGTCAAATTCTTTACGATGAGCCGCTTTACAGGCTTGGAACAAAAACGGAATGGCTGTTGGAGGAACTTGAAAAGGCAGGATTAACATTAAAGGAGGCAACGACATGAACGGACGTTACATATTGGATGGCAAAAAAGCGATTGAATGTAACAACTTGATAACTTGGGCAAATCAGTTTGAAAAAGCCAGCAGGAAAGTGGCCTATGACAAAAAGAACGGCATAGAAGTTAGCACGGTATTTTTAGGATTGGATCATAGTTTCGGCGGCAAAACTCCCATCCTATTTGAAACAATGGTGTTCGGCGGCAAACACGACCAAGAAAGCGAGCGGTATGCGACATGGGAAGAAGCCGAAAAAGGGCATCATATTATGTGTATAAAAATGGGTATAAGATAGGAGACCCCATGAAACCACGCGGCAAACTACGCAACCCATGTTTCACCTGCGGCAAAGACCTGTCAAAGCTCTCCGCCTACAAGGTGGAAGACCACATGCTCACTCACAAGCGCGATGAAATCATTGCCGAGTATCCGATATTGCTTACGATTGACGAGCAGATCGGAGAGAGATACGGGGCGGAGATTAAGATAATGTTTAAGGGGGATAAATGAATATACCATTTCCAGATAAGAAGTATCAAATTATCTATGCTGACCCACCGTGGAAATATGGGTGCTGGTATAAGTCCGAAGATGTGAAGCGCAATGCGGCAGACCATTACGCCGTGATGCCTTCGATAGAACTAAAAACTCTCTCCGTGAAAACTGTCGCCGCAAAAGATGCTGTCTTAATTATGTGGGTAATTTATCCATGTCTCAAAGAAGGGATTACATTGATGGAAGCGTGGGGATTTACTTACAAAACTGTTGCTTTTACGTGGGTAAAAAAGAATAAAAAAAGCGACACTTGGTTTTTTGGTTTAGGAAATTACACTCGCGCAAATGCCGAGATTGCATTGTTGGGAACTTGCGGAAAAGGATTGCCAAGAATAAGCCGTTCTGTTCCGCAAATATGCGATGCACGGATAACAGAGCACTCTCAAAAGCCATCAGAAATCAGAGACAAGATTGTTAAATTATTTGGCGACTTACCCCGCATCGAGCTTTTCGCCCGTCAACAAACTCCCGGCTGGGATTGCTGGGGCAACGAGGTGCAATCGTCTGGTGCAAATGTTACACCATATAATGCAAGTATTACACCACAAGGAGAGCTGTTATGACCTACGAACCACTACCAGCCATGCTAAAAGTCGGCGACAAAGTTGCCTGCCCAAAACACTACGACCCGCCAGCCGTCTACGAGGTTTTTAAAGTCGCGGACAACCGCGTATGGCTGATGAACGAGGCCGGGCTTGCGCTCCATGACAACTTAACTGTCGAGTTGTTGAAATCCTACGACTATCAAAAAATAGTTGAAAATAATGCTTGACTATTGTGTGTGTGTGTGTTAGACTTCTTTCATAAATAGGGAAGGAGTCTATATGGATAAAAAACTCAAGCCAATAGACGGATGTCCAAAATGCGGATCAACAAACATTATCGTTAATTACAAATCGGGCAAGAAACATTGCCGCCGCTGTGGGTGTTCATGGAATAAGAAAGGGGAACGGGAATGAAGCTCAAGTTAGAACAGATCCTCATTGATGGCGGGACGCAAACGCGGGTCACCCTTAACGAAGATACGATTTTCGACTATGCTGAGGCCATGACTGAAGGGGCTAAGTTTCCACCAGTAGTGGTGTTTGCCAGTGGTACGGACTATCTGTTGGCAGACGGCTTCCATCGGTTCATGGCGGCCCAGCGCAATGGGTGGCGGGATATTGACGTAGAGGTGCGGAAGGGAAGCCGCCTGGACGCGATTAAGTATTCTCTGGGGGCTAATGGCTTGCATGGATTACCACGCTCTAATGCTGACAAGCGCCGGTGCGTGGAAATCGCGCTGAAAGAGTTCGGCGGCATGAGTGATGTGGCAATTTCCAAGATGTGTGGAGTATCGGACAAGACAGTTGCGGGAGCACGTTATATCACCAATCGCAAGCCTAACATCGGAATTTCCGAGGTTGAAAGACGAACTGGTCTTGACGGCAAAACCCGCGTTATGCCCCGGACGGCCAAGGATGTGTTCAATGAGGCGGAAAAAGAAACAAAAAAGGAGGAACGTAATGATGCAAAACGCATATTGTCGCCACCGTGTCAAGGCATGAATTTCGCACACTTGGCGATTATGAAGTTAGAAGAAATTAGACTGGATGATACCGAAAGAGAACAGGCGTTTGCAACCGTGAAAGAATGGATTAAAAACAATGAAAGCTGAACTAAAATCAACAAAGAGTTACGACATCTTTGAGCTACACGAATTAAACCGGCCCCAGCACGAAGACCTGCTTTTGTTAGAGTCTATGAAAAAGCATGGCTTTATGCCAAGTTCCCCAATTCAATGCGTCAGAAATGGCGGCGGAAAGCTCAAGATTATTCGCGGACATCATCGCCTTTATTATGCCAAGCAACTCAACTTGTCGGTGTTCTATGTAGTGGATGAAACCAATACAGACATTTTCGATTTGGAGGCCTCAAGCAAGGGACGATGGAATTTGACGGATTTTACATCTGCTCGCGCTCAATCTGGAGATGAAAATTATATCAAATTGATTCGGTTTCAAAAAAAGCACAGTTTGCCGCTCGGTGCGGCGTCAAGTCTTGTTGGCGGAGAAGGGGCTAACAGCACCAACAAGCAGCGAAAAATAAAGGATGGAAGTTTTAAGGTTGGAAATATGAAACACGCCGAACAAGTGGTAGCAATTACCGATCATTGTCTAACGTGCGGAATTAATTTTGCTACTACGAAGGCTTTTGTTGGCGCAGTTTCTATGGTGTTACGAGTGCCAGAATTTGATGTTGAAAGATTCAAGCGGTGCGTATCACTTTATTCTGCCAATATACACCAGCGGAGAAGTTCGTCGGAGTGTCTGGATGAAATAGATGCACTTTACAATTATGCGTTAAAAGCGAAACGCATACCTCTTGCTTTCAAGGCAAGAGAAATTGGGCGTGAACGTCAAAAAACATTTGGAAAATAATTTATGACCCACTCATTCCGTTCATTTGTCGGAGCCGACCGCACGACTTACGGCCAACGGAGGCCAGTATGCACCGGCAAGGGCTGGGGCTGTGACAAACAGTTTCAGCCGTTGAACCCGCCGGACTCGATTGCTAACGACCTGTCTAATCCGGTGGAAGTGCCGAATTGCCTGAATGCGAGGCAGTTTTTGGATATTATGGAGGCGTCACCAGCCGAGGGATAACATAAGTATATCAAGAAACTTACAAGGAAACAATAGGTTATGAAAACAATTTGGAGAATGATGCGTGCTTTGGGAACAGGAGATGCAGTTCTCATCCATAATAAAAAGCCGTTTCATTGGGTAAAACAAAAATTATCAAAGCCTGCCGA
>Ga0307928_10002498_pt1 | contig 14105 bp, 18 predicted proteins | sample AceLakmetagen232_FD_201815 | JGI IMG/M metagenome (GOLD analysis project Ga0307928, IMG submission 201815) | Saline water microbial communities from Ace Lake, Antarctica - #232 | ecosystem: Environmental > Aquatic > Non-marine Saline and Alkaline > Saline | place: Antarctica: Ace Lake... | reverse complement strand
GATTTGGCCATAGTGGCAAAAAGCTTAGGCAATCCTTCCAATAAGCTTGCCGGAGTTTATCTAGAGAAAATGCCGGGAGAGTTAGTAAAGGAAGGAGATGTGCTTTGCTCTCTTTACACGACAAGTCAGGCTCGATTGAATATCGGATTGGAGGCCTTGAAAAGTCATCCTATTTACTTACTGGATTGATGGGCAAGGAAGAAGAAATGAGAAAAGTCAAAGCAGAATGTTTGACGTTTTGTGCTCAACATCCTTTAGCTCAGGAGGGAAGTCAAGTGGTCTTTGGCGAAGGGCCGATTGATGCTAAAATAATAATGGTGGGAGAAGCGCCAGGCTATAACGAATCGATGACTGGTCGTCCTTTCTGCGGAGCGGCGGGGAAAGTTTTAAACGAGTCACTGGAAAAAGTTGGTTTAAAGAGAGAGGATATTTACATAACCAATCTTCTAAAGTTGAGACCTCCCGAGAATAGAAATCCCCAGTCGGAAGAAATTCGAGAATTTGCTTCCTTCCTTGATAAACAGATTGAAATTATTCAGCCGAAAATTATTTGTCCTTTAGGAAATTTTGCCAGCCGCTATCTTTTAGAAAAATATGGCTTAGGAGATCAATTAGTTAAAGAAGGCAAGCGTCTGGGTATTAGTCGTTTTCACGGTCAGGTTTTTTCAGCGCCAAGCTTATTCCAGCCCATTAAAATTATGCCGCTTTATCACCCGGCTGTGGCTACTTATAATCCCTTGATGAAATCTACTTTAGAAGAAGATTTTATGAAGCTTAAGAAAATGATAGATTAAAGTCAAAGGTCGTTTTTCATTAATCAATATTAATTAAAACTATGATAAGTAAAGTAAATGCTCAAACTTCCGAAGAAGCCAAATGGTTTTTGGAGAAGATTCAAGAGAGACAGGAGCAATTAGCCAAGGAATTGAGGATTCAGATTGTTGTTCTTAATGACCAGGGAGAGCCGGTAACGGAGTCTAGCCAACAATCAACTATTATTCGCTTGATTCGAAAAAGCCCTAAAGGAAAAGAATTATGTAACCAGTCTTATGCTCAAGCTGGAGATTTGGTTATTGCCAATAGCGATTCGCTTTCGATTAAAATTTTTGACGGCTTAATTTCTTTCTGGGCTCCCGTCGCAACGGCCGGAGGAAGGATTATCGGTTCTGTTGTTGGAGGGGGAGGGCCTTTTGCGGTTAAGAAAGCCGATCCGGAAGATTTTGAGGAAAAACTTTCTAAATTTTATCAAAATGCTGACCTTAAAAGTGCCGGTGTGTCTGAAGAAGATTTACGCAATGCTGTTCAAGGAACACCAGTCTTTGCTCCCGATTCTGTTCAAAGAAAGATAACTGAATTTGGTCGGACAATCGGTATTTTATCGGAAGAAACAGAATTTGGTAAATTTTTTAATTTGTCCCCGAAGAAAGATTGATAATGCGCACCGCGGCTAAATGGGGATTAGTTTGGCTAGCGATGGCGGTCGCTTTTGCCTGGTTTAATGTTTTTCAAATTGATCATAAAGGGCATTTAGTTTTTTGGCCAGAAACTGAAGATAGTCTTTTCATAGAAACGGATCAAGGGCAACAAATTCTGGTTAATGGCGGAGAAGGAAGAAAAATTCTCCGGAATTTAAGTCAAGCTATGCCCTGGGGAGACAAAAGTCTTGATTTAGTAGTCTTAACTTCTTCAACAGATGACTATGTGGCGGGATTGATTGAAGTTCTTGAGAATTATCAAGTAGGTCGGGTGTTATGGAATGGAGTTGCTGGACAAACGCTTCTTTCCTCAAAATGGGAGGATTTATTGAAAACAAAGAAGATACCCGTCATTATTGCTCAGGCCGGGGAAAAGATAGAATTAGGTTCCTCCGTTTTAGAAATCTTGGCTCCTTCAAATAATTTAAATCGTTATCAGCTAAATAATTTGACCAAAGGGGATTTAGTCTGGCGATTAAAGGGAAAAGACAAAAGTATTCTTTTTCTTGGGAGTATCTCTCGGTTGGAGTTATCTTCCTTAGCCAAAGAAGAACTGAGGGCGGACATTGTCGAAGTTAATGAAGTCCAAGAATTTTTACCTTGGCTATTTTGGTCGGAGGTGAATCCTTCTTTAGTGGTTGTTAGTGGCTCTTTCCAAAAGACGAATAGTCTTTTTGGCATTGCCCTCCGCCAGACAGAAAAAGAAGGGAAAATAATTATCAATTTTTAATTTTATGGAGAAAGAAGAAAAAACTTTAGTTTTAGTGAAACCCGATGGGGTAGAAAGAGGATTAGTTGGAGAAATTATTTCTCGTTTTGAAAAAAGAGGATTAAAGGTAGTTTCTCTGGAGATGCTTTGGGCGAAGAAGGATCAAGTTGATAATCACTATCCTCACCGTCCAGACTGGATTAAAAAATTAGGAGAAAAAACATTGAAGAATTATCGGGACTACCATCTCGATCCTGCTAAGGAATTAGGAACGGCTGATCCTGAGAAAATCGGGCAGATTATTCGGGGCTGGCTCTTAGATTATTTAACGTCTGGGCCGATGGTTAAGGTGGTCGTCGAGGGCAATCACGCTATCGGTATGGTCAGGAAAATTGTGGGTAGCACCATGCCGGCCGAAGCTCTGCCGGGCACTATCCGCGGAGATTTTTCTATTGATGACGCCTCTAAGGCGAATCGGGAAAAAAGACCAATTTTTAACATTATTCATGCTTCGGAGAATGAAGAAGAAGCGCAAAACGAGTTAAATCTTTGGACTTCTCTGGATGATGTTTTCGATTATTCTCGGAAAGATATCAATTGACATCGGAGAGAATAAGAAGTATTATAAAAAGGCTCCGTTTTCTATTCTTTTAAATTTCGAGACAAATTTTTACCTTTAGGAACTTTTATTGGATAAGCCCGTGGGTTTAACCAGCGAGTCCCTCCTAATAGGTTTTTTCTCGGAATTTGGAAGTAGAAGGCGGAGTTTTAGTGTTATTTCTGCCTGGCATAATGCGCCAGGGAGGGGATTTTCTCAGATGCCCGCCATTATATTGCTGATATAATCCTTGCATGGGTCCTCTTTTCATCCATAAATTATCTAATTCAAGATAATCCACTAGCCAACCAGTAAGCATGATGGCGACAATTAGACTAAAGATGATCAGCGTAAAATTTTTCTTATAAGAAAAATCCTGTTTTTTGAATAGCCAAGTACTCAAGCTAATGCCGACGACAGCTATAATGAGAGCCCACCAGGGGAAATTGGAGAATAACTGTTCGTAACGCATGGCACCCATCGGTCCGTGTGTTCGAAGGGAAAAGATTATTAAGCTGACTAAAAAAATTGAAAGGATGATGAGGCCGAGGAGGCCGCCAGTTATCGCAAAAGAACCTAATATAAAATACCATTTAGGTTTTATTTTTACTTGCCCCTTTTTAATCAGGGACATAATAGTTTTTGGTAAGTCTGGTTTTATATTCTCAGGCATATTTTTCTCATTAAAGTTTTAGCGCGGTTGATTCTTGTGCCGACGGTACCGATGGGCAACCGCAAGATGTCGCTAATTTCATTATAGGATTTTTCTTCAAGATAAAACAAAGATAAAGGTTCGGAATATAAAACTGGTATCTCCGCCAGACATTTTCGCACCATTGTTTGAATTTCCTTTCTAGTCAAATCGTCTTCTATCTTTTCATCGCTTTGAAAATCAGCTTCTTGGAACATAGGTACTTCCTTCTGGTGTTTTCTTAATTCATTCATCGCTTCGTTATGGACGATACGATAAATCCAAGCAGAAAATTTCTTCTTTGCGTTAAAGCTATTTAAGTTAACGAAGGCCTTAATGAACGAATTTTGCACGATGTCCGCGGCTTTCATATGATCACGAGCTAAATAATTGGCATATCTCATTAGCTTATCTTGATATCTCAACACAATCTCAAGATAAGATTCCCGGTCTTTTGTCCGAACATGTTCTACGACTTGTTCGTCAGTTAATTTTTCTAGATCTTTCATAAGCTACCGGGGGATGATATGGTTTAAAGTTTTTTCTTAGAACGAGACAATTTATCTTGGGCGAATAACACTTAAACTCCCACCTGACGTCTCAGATGAGAGTTTAGCAGTAAAGGGATTATTGTGCCATTTGTCCATGACCCATGTGTTGTTTAAAGCCAGCACCGGGCTGTTCGTTACTTTGGTCACGACCCATGTGTTGTTTAAAGCCGGCACCGATTGGTTGTCCATTTCTTGTCCTGAGTCCTAAGTCTTGCCTGATAGTATCCGCTTCAGCATATTTGCCCTGTTCGGCTAATTGATGAGCTTCCGCAAATTGAGCGAAGTTATTTTCATCGATGACTTGGGTGACTCGGCCGCGATCCTGCATAAGGTCTTTCCAAGAGTTGTAGTCATTGCTTTCAAAGGCATTTTCCATGGCTTCGTGCCGTTCGGCGGTGCAGTTTGGTCCTGATTGAGTGTAATCACCTCGATAGGCGAGAGCCGAACTGGCGGTGGCTAGACCGATGATTCCAATGGCAGCCAGAGTTGCTCCTGAAAGTAAAACTTTTTTTGTGTTCATGTTTTTATTTGCTTTCGCGATTAATGATGATCGACCTTTCACTTATTATACAAGGGAAAGGATGTTTTTCTTTCAATGGATAAATTTTAACCAGCGTTAATCACAAATGCCCAACGATAAGTTGGGCGATAGACACTATAAAGAATCGATTTAAACTAGGCAATACAAATTGCTTTATTTAGTCGGGGCACCCGGATTCGGAATTAATCTTTGATTTTTAGTAGAAAGTAAAAAACAGAAGTGGAGAGGTCAAACCTCGCCAATCTTAAAGTGGGGAGGTCAAACCTCGCCACTAGCTAAAATTATCAGTTTATTAAAAATGTTTTTCTACGCTTTTTCTTAATTTTTTGGTATAATTACATTGGTATAAATACAATAGTTATGGATATGGACAAAAAAATCACGATTACAAAAATCGCCATTTTCCAAAAAAAAGAAATTCGTAAAACTATTTATAATAACGAATGGTGGTTTGTTATTGCTGATGTAATTTTAGCTTTGACAGATTCTGTTCAGCCTGATGGATATATTAAAGATATGCGTCGTAGAGATCCTGAATTAGCAGAAGGGTGGGGGCAAATTGCCACCCCCCTTTCTATAGAAACCGCCGGAGGCAAACAAAAATTAAATTGCGCTAATACCGAAGGAATTTTTCGCATTATCCAATCCGTTCCCTCTCCTAAAGCCGAACCTTTCAAACGGTGGCTGGCAAAAGTCGGATATGAACGGATAAAAGAAATAGAAGATCCGGAGCTGGCAACCAAAAGAACAAGAATGCTGTATAAATTAAAAGGATATTCCGACGATTGGATAGAAAAGCGAATGCGCGGCATTGCTATTCGTGAAGAATTAACTGATGAATGGAAAAATAGAGGAGTTAGGGAGCAAAGAGAATATGAAATTTTAACGGCGGAAATTTCCAAGGCAACTTTTGGTGTCACGCCAAGCGCGTACAAAAAATTAAAAGGACTTAAACGAGAAAATTTGCGCGATCATATGAATGATTTTGAATTGATTTTTAATATGTTAGGAGAACGCGCCACTACTGAAATTCATCGTAATGAAAATTCGCAAGGCGTGTCAAAACTAAAAAGCGACGCTAAAGACGGTGGCGATATTGCCGGCGGTGCGAGGAAAAAACTTGAGAAACGGCTTGGCAAATCCATCGTAAGCAAGAGTAATTTTTTACCTTCAAAAAAGCAAGTTAAGAAATTAAAATAATGCAGAAATTCTCCCTGTTAAATATGCAAAATAAAAACCATCAAAATTCTAAAAACCGCGCGTTTAAGAGAGAATAAAATCGCTTGCGGAATTTTATATTGAAAATTTTTTGGCTGGTGTTTAAAATTACTACTTTCTTCCGAATGTGCGAAGATATAGTCCAAAGGAAGAAGACGAAAGCGAAGTAAAAAACAAGCTCCGCTTTCTTATTGTGGCTTGGTTGCCGTCAAAATCAAGAATGTATTTTAGTCGGGGCACCCGGATTCGAACCGGGATTGCACGCACCCCATGCGTGGATGCTAACCATTACACTATGCCCCGATGACCGATAATTAACGAGTTTTGTTGAGAGCTTTAATACATTTAGCGCAAGCTTTCACGCGTTTTCCATCTTCGAGGCGCACCCATTGAAGATTAGGCCGTTGGGCCGCTCGCTTGGTGGGATTATATTTCCCTCGCAGTTTGTTCCATTTCGTTGCGGGGTTGTAGCTTTTCCCACATATTTGGCAGAGTTGTTTCATAATGCTATAATATAACGCATTCTAAGATTGAAAGCAACTTTATTGTTTATGGGAGCAGATATATTTAGCTTAATTATTTTCTTGGCTATTTTTTTATTCTCGGTAGTTATTCATGAAGTAAGCCACGGCTTGATGGCTAATTATCTAGGTGATTCGACGGCGAAGGACAGTGGAAGATTAAGCCTTAATCCGTTGGTTCATCTTGATATTGTCGGCTCTTTGCTTGTCCCGGGTTTTCTCCTTCTCCTTAGCCGTTTTTCCGGAGTGGGCATTATTTTCGGTTGGGCAAAACCCGTGCCGGTGAATTTTAACCGGTTGCGAGACCAAAAGTACGGAGTAGCTAAAGTGTCTTTAGCCGGGCCGGCCGCTAATTTGTTCCTGGCTTTGTTTTTTGGATTATTAATCAGATTCGTTTTGAGTCATTGGGCTGGTTTAAATTTCGTTGATAATTTGACAGAAGTCTTTGGATTAATTGTCTGGGTCAATTTATTGTTAGCTATTTTTAATCTGTTGCCTATTCCTCCTTTAGATGGTTCTCATATTCTCTTAACTTTTTTACCCCAGGCCTGGAAGAAATACGGGATGCTTTTACAACGGTATAGCTTGATTTTACTATTAGTTTTTATCTTTTTTTTCTTCGATTTTCTCATTCCCATTATACAGTTTTGTTTTAAATTTATCGTCGGCCATTATTTTTTCTAGTTGACCCCGTTAGAAATTTTTTATGTGGTGTGTCTATGTTTTACAAAATAATAAGGGTAAGTGGTATATTGGCTCGACCAAAGATTTACGAAAAAGAATTTTAAGACATAATTTAGGTAAGAATAAATTAACAAAATATGGGATACCATGGAAAATTATTTATTATGAAGCTAACCCTAATCAAAAAGACGCCCGAGCGCGAGAAAAATATCTTAAATCAGGGATGGGTAGGAGATATTTGAAAAATAGATTAAAATTTTTTTTCGCCGAAAATTTCTAACGGGGTTGACATTTTTTTTAGTTTTGTTAATATTTTGCCATTATGCCTACAGTCCATCAACTAACAAAAAAAGGAAGAAAGAAGACTCAAGCCAGAGCCAAGAAAAAGGTTTTGTCTTTCGGCTTTAATCATTTGAAGAATAGACCGATTTATTATCCTTCTCCTTTTAAGAGAGGAACCTGCGTCAAGGTATTTACCGCAACGCCTAAAAAGCCTAATTCCGCTTTAAGAAAAGTAGCCCGGGTGCGTCTTTCCAATGGCAAAGAAATTACGGCCTATATCCCTGGGGAAGGGCACAATTTGGAAGAGCACGCTGCTGTTTTAGTAAGGGGAGGCAAAGTTAAAGATTTGCCCGGAGTCAGATACCATATTGTTCGAGGGACTCTTGATACGGAAGGAGTGAAAGGCAGAAAAAGAGGACGGTCCCGTTACGGAACGAAGAAAAACGAAATAGCGGCTAAATAATACAGTAATTGTATGAGAATAAGAATAAACAAATTTAGAAAACTAGAACCAGATCCTCTTTATCATAGCTTAAAGTTAGCTAAGTTTATTAACTATCTTATGTTGAGGGGTCAAAAGGAAACCGCTCGAAAGGTTGTTTATCAAGCTTTGGAGATTATCAAGAAAAAGACGGATGATCCGTTAAAAGTATTCGAAGAAGCGGTGAAGAATGTTTCTCCTCTTTTAGAGGTCAAATCTCGGCGGATTGGTGGAGCAACTTATCAAGTTCCTTACGAAGTTAAAAAAGATCGTCAAATGACTTTGGCGATGAAATGGATTATTCGAGCGGCTCGCTCAGTCAAGGGGCGACCAATTTCTAAAAAGCTAGCTCAGGAAATTGAAGCGGCTGCTCAAGGAGAAGGAAAAGCTGTTCAGAAAAAGGTTAATACGCACAAGATGGCCAAGGCTAATCAGGCTTTTGCTAGATTTGCTCGTTAAAGATATGACTAAAAATTCTGCTTTAGAGAAGACAAGGAATATTGGTTTAATTGCTCATATTGATGCGGGAAAGACGACGGTTTCTGAAAGAATCCTTTTTTATACCGGTCTTTCGCATAAGATTGGCGAAGTTCATGAAGGCGAGGCCATTATGGATTGGATGATTCAGGAACAAGAAAGAGGGATTACGATTACTTCGGCTTCGACAACTTGTTTATGGAAGCCGATGGCGGGAGAGAAAACTTACTGGATCAATTTAATTGATACCCCGGGCCATATTGATTTTACCGTTGAAGTTCAACGGTCTTTGCGTGTTTTAGACGGAGCGGTAATTATTTTTGACGGCGTGGCGGGCGTTGAGCCTCAATCAGAAACGGTCTGGCGCCAGGCGGATGAATATAATCTACCCCGCCTTTGTTTTATCAACAAATTAGATCGAACCGGAGCTGATTTCTGGGAAAGTTTGCGTTCTATTCAAGAAAAGCTTTCTCCAAAAGCTATCCCGATGCAGATTCCCATTGGTCGAGAGGAAAATTTTAAAGGTGTTATCGACCTTTTGACGATGAAGGTTTTTTCTTTTGAGGGAGATTTTGGAGAGAAGGTGACGGTTCAAGAAATTCCTTCTGATTTAGTGCCAGAAGCTCAAAAGAGAAGAGCGGAATTAGTAGAAAAAATAGCGGGAGAAGATGACCAGCTTTTAGAAAAATTTTTAGAAGAAAAAGAAATTACAGTTGAAGAGCTCCAGCAAGCTTTACGAAAAGCTGTTTTGGCTTATCGCCTGATTCCGGTTTTTGCGGGGTCGGCCTTGAAAAACAAAGGCGTTCAGCTTCTTTTGGATGCGGTTTGTTATTATTTACCTTCTCCTTTAGATCGTCCGCCGGTAGAAGGGATTAATCCCGCGACGGGAGAAGCTATTGTTCGTTCGGCTGACGAAGAAGGACCTTTCGCTGCTTTAGTTTTTAAAATTGCCTCTGATCCTTATGTTGGTTCTTTAGATTATTTCCGGGTTTATTCGGGGAAATTAGTTAAAGGCTCTTACGTTTTAAACACAAGGAGCGGTAAGAAAGAGAGAATCGGGAGGATAATGAAAGTTTTTGCAAACAAACGAGAAGAATTAGAGACGATAGCCGCTGGTCAGATTGGGGCAACGGTGGGGTTAAAAGACGTTAAGACCGGGGATACGATTTGCGATTTAGAACACCCCATTGTCTTAGAACAAATTAATTTTCCGGAAGCGGTTATTTCTATTCGTGTTGAGCCAAAAACCCAAGTTGACCAAGTTAAGTTAGATGATTCATTGAAAAAATTGTCGGATGAAGACCCTACTTTCAAAGTTAAGCAGGATCGCGAAACAGGAGAAACAATTATTTCGGGTATGGGAGAATTGCATTTAGAGATTATTGTTGACCGACTGAAAAGAGATTTTGGCTTGGAAGTCAATGTTGGTCGTCCGGAAGTTGCTTATCGTGAAACCATTACTCAAGAAATCGAGGCTCAAGGCAAGTATATTCATCAATCCGGTGGGCGCGGGCAGTACGGTGATGTTTGGTTAAAATTGACGCCGCTGGCTCGAGGAGAAGGATTTGAATTCGTTGACCAGATTAAAGGAGGAGTTATCCCCCAAGAATTTATTCCGGCGGTTAAGAAAGGGGTGAAGGAAGCAATGGAAGAAGGAGTGGTGGCCAGTTATCCCGTTATTGATGTTCAGGCGACATTATATGACGGTTCTTTCCATGATGTTGATTCTTCAGAAGCAGCGTTTAAGATAGCGGCTGTCCGTGGCTTTCGCAAAGCAATGAATGCCGCAAAACCAGTTTTGCTAGAGCCGATTATGAGGGTTCAGGCGACAACACCGCCTGAATTTTTAGGAGATGTTATGGGAGATTTAAGTTCTCGCCGGGGGAGAATTTTGGAAAACGAAGATCGCAAGGGAGTAAAGATTATTGAAGCGGAGGTTCCCTTGGCCGAGATGTTTGGCTACGCGACGGCTTTGCGTTCCTTGACTAAAGGGCGGGCAGGCTTTACGATGGAGTTTAAGAAGTATCAGCCGGTTCCCGAAAGCGTCAAGGAAAAAATTGTTAGCGGACGGACAACTTGACAAGTTGACTTTTCCATTATAATTTGTTAGTATTTTAAAAGTCATTATTGTTATTGAAGTAAATTAAATTTTTAATCTATGGCGAAAGAGAAATTCTTGAGAGGGAAACCTCATCTTAATATTGGTACTATTGGTCATGTTGACCACGGGAAAACTACTTTAGCGGCCGCAATACTGAAGGTTAGCCGTTTTCGAGGATTATTAGCTTCCGATAAGACAGTAGAACAAATTGATTGTGCTCCGGAAGAAAAAGAGCGAGGGGTAACGATTAATATTGCCCATACTGAATTTGAAACGGCAAAGCGTCATTATGCTTTAATCGACTGCCCGGGTCATGCTGATTATATTAAGAATATGATTACCGGAGCGGCTCAAATGGATGGTGCCATTCTAGTCGTCGCCGCGACCGATGGACCGATGCCTCAAACGAGAGAGCATGTTCTTTTAGCTCATCAAGTAGGCATCCCCAAAATAATTGTCTTTTTGAATAAGATCGATGAAGTTAAAGACGAAGAAATGTTGGAATTAGTAGAGTCAGAAATTAGAGATCTTTTAACGAAGTATAGCTACGAAGGTGATAAAGTTCCGATTATCAGAGGGTCAGCCTTGAAAGCCCTGGAAGCAAAAGCCTTAGACGATGAAGCCAATAAGCCCATTATTGAGCTTTTGGATACGATTGATGAATATATCCCCGAGCCAGTTCGCGAATTAGACAAACCTTTCCTAATGCCGATTGAAGATGTTTTTTCTATTGAGGGTCGAGGAACTGTTGCTACTGGTAAAATTGAAAGAGGGAAAGTTTTCCCGGGAGACGAAGTAGAACTTGTTGGATTGAAGCCGGTTCAAAAAACTGTTGCCGTGAGCTTGGAAATGTTTAACAAAACTTTAGATGAGGGATTAGCCGGAGATAATATAGGAATTCTTTTGCGAGGATTGAAAAAAGAAGAAGTTTGGCGAGGACAGATTTTAGCTAAAGCAGGAACAGTAGCCCCGCATACGGAATTTGAGTGCGACGCTTATATCTTGACTAAGGAAGAAGGTGGCCGTCACACGCCGTTCTTTACAGGCTACAAGCCTCAATTCTTTATCCGCACAGCTGATGTTACGGGAGACGCTGCTTTGCCGGAAGGGACAGAAATGGTGATGCCGGGAGATACGATTAATCGTTTGAAAGTGAAATTAGTAACCCCGGTGGCTTTGGAAGAAAAACAAAAGTTTGCTATTCGAGAAGGCGGCCGAACAGTCGGGGCCGGAGTCGTGACCAAGATTACCCAATAAAGTATAAACATGGCTAAAAAAGCCAAAGTAGATCGCATCATTAGAATTCAGCTTAAGAGCTATGACCATAAGGTCATTGATAATAGTGCTAAAGAGATTCTGAAAGTTGTTGAGCGTTACGGAGCAGAGGTAAAAGGGCCCATTCCTTTACCTATTCGTATTCGAAAGTATTCCGTTAAAAGGTCTCCTTTTGTTCACGAAGACGCTCAAGAGCAATTTGAGATAAGAATCCATAAAAGACTAATTGATATTATCAATCCAGGTTCCCAGGTTATCGATGCTCTTCGCGATTTAAGTTTACCAGCCGGAGTACAGATCAAACTTGAAGCAAAGTAAATTGTTCAAGAGAGAAAAATGCTTAACCGGGCTTGGCCCGGTTTTCTATTGTTAACCATGATTAAATTTATTATTGGTAAAAAATTAGGAATGCATCAGATTTTTCGGGAAAACAAAGCCATCCCCGTGACTATTGTTGAGGCGGGACCTTGCTGGGTTGTTCGGAAAAAAGAGGAAGACAAAGATGGTTATCAAGCTATCCAAGTTGGCTTTCAGAAGAAAGGGGAGAAGTATCGATATCTTAGAGAGTTTCGCGTAGATCCCGAAGGATATAAAATCGGACAGGAAATTAAAGCTGATGTTTTTCAGGCTGGCGATCAAGTGAAAGCGCAAAGTATGTCGAAAGGAAAAGGTTTTCAGGGAGCGGTTAAGCGGTGGGGATTTTCCGGTCAAAATGCCAGTCATGGCGGTAAGGGTGATGTTCGTAAATTAGGATCTATCGGTTCTGGTTTTCCACAAAGAGTCAGACGGGGACGGAAGATGCCTGGTCAAATGGGATATTATCAAACAACGGTTCGTAATTTAGATATCGTTGAGGTTGATCCCGAGCACAATTTATTGATTATTAAGGGGCCTTTACCCGGAGTGAATGGGGCTTTGGTTAAAATTGAAAGCTTATGAAAATCAAGAAGATTTACGAAAATCAAATAGACTTATGAAATATCCTCTTTGGAATCAAAAAGGAGAAAAAATCAAAGAAGTGACTTTGCCGAAAGAAGTGTTTGAACAAGAAATGAACGAAGATTTGGTTCATCAGGCGGTGACGGTGGAACAAGCTAATCAGAGAATTCCTATTGCTCATACCAAAACGAGAGGCGAAGTAAGCGGAAGCGGTGTTAAGCCCTGGCGCCAGAAAGGAACTGGCCGAGCCAGAGCAGGATCTGTTCGTTCTCCCATTTGGAGAGGAGGAGGAATAGTCTTTGGTCCAAGAAAAGATAGAGATTTCCATAAAAAAATCAATCAGAAGATGAAACAAAAAGCTTTGGCGATTGTCCTGTCGAGCAAAATCAGGGACAAGGAATTAAAAATCATAGATGCCTTATCCTTGAAAGAGCCAAAAACAAAATTAATGGCTGGAATATTAGAGAAAATGGGTTTGGGAGAATCAACTTTAATTTTAGCTGGTCAAGTGAATATGAATTTAATTCAAGCTTGTCGCAATCTTCCCAAGATAGAGGTTCGACTGGCTCAACAAGTTACTCCTTTAAATATTTTACAGTTTAAGAATTTGCTTATTACCGAGCCGACTATTAAGATTTTAGAAGGAAGATTATGACGAGTATTTCTAAGAATTTGCTTATTTTACAACCAGCCGTTAAAATTTTAAAAGAAAGACTATCATGAGTATTTTTTCAGGTTTTCATAAAGGCAGACAACAAGAACCAGAGAAGAAAAAGAATTTTCCAAAGAAGGAGAAAGTCAAGACGGCTCCCGTCAAGAAAAAAACTTCGGTTAAGACAGCGGTGACGAAGCCCGCCTCCGCCCTCAAAGGCTTCGGCGAGGCGAAGCCCGCCTCCGCCCTCAAAGGCTTCGGCGAGGCGAAGCCCGCCTCCGCCCTCAAAGGCTTCGGCGAGGCGAAGTCCGCCTCCGCCCTCAAAGGCTTCGGCGAGGCGAAGCCCGCCTCCGCCCTCAAAGGCTTCGGCGAGGCGAAGGCGAAGGGGCAAGAAAAAACCACTGCTTCTTTAACGGGTCGGATAAAAAAGACGGGTCGCCCCGCTATGATTTTTACCTTTCCCCACCTTTCAGAAAAGGCAACAGAATTGGAAGAAGAAGGAAAATATGTTTTTCGGGTGGATCCGAGAAGCAATAAAATAGAAATCAAGAAAGCTTTTGAAGAAATGCACCGCGTGAAAGTTATTTCCGTAAACATTATTAATATTCCCCGAAAGAAAAGAATTTGGCGTGGTCAACCCGGTTATCGACCGGGCTACAAAAAAGCTATTATTCAAGTGGCCAAAGGTCAGAAGGCTAATATTCACTAAAATGAAGATTATTAAACCGACAAGTCCTGGACGCCGAGGCATGACTTTTGTTGAGAAAAAACATTTAGTCAAGCCTTCAACTAAAAGTCTTTTACGACCCTTAAAGAAAAAAGCGGGAAGATCTAGCTCGGGAAAGATTTCGGTTCGGCATCGCGGAGGCGGAGCTAAAAGAAAATATAGAATTATTGATTTCAAAAGAAA
>Ga0307928_10002497_pt1 | contig 14109 bp, 34 predicted proteins | sample AceLakmetagen232_FD_201815 | JGI IMG/M metagenome (GOLD analysis project Ga0307928, IMG submission 201815) | Saline water microbial communities from Ace Lake, Antarctica - #232 | ecosystem: Environmental > Aquatic > Non-marine Saline and Alkaline > Saline | place: Antarctica: Ace Lake... | reverse complement strand
TGCCCCAACCCCCAAACCAGAGCCTAAACCAATGCCCCGCACCCTGACCCTGCCAGATGAATGGGACACGATGACAGCCGCCCAGCAGACCGCCTGGCTGAACACTGGCGAGTTTATCGCGCTGGGTGGCACTGTAGGCGAGCCGATCAAGGCCGCTCCGCTGCCGGATGCTGCGAAAGCGCCCCTGACGGTAACGAAAAAGGTGATCGAGACGCCTAAGCTTGTGGATGCATCTAGGCCTAAGCCGATGGAAACCAGCCAGACGTTCAAGGGCCTGTCCAAGCAAGATAGCGGCCGTGAAACTGCGCTCATCGGTGGTGGGCTGGCGACGGTAACAATGGCCGCGCCCGCGGCCAAGGAGCTGACCGGCTTTTTCAAAGCATATGACATGCAGACCATCCTGATCGCTGGCGGTACATTCGCTGGCATCCTGCTCATCATTGGCGGGTGGCGCTGGTGGGCTGGGCGCATGATTGCTTACGAGGGTAGGCAAAAAGCAGAGCAGCCGAAAGTGTAACCATGCCCCTAGGATACCCGTTTTATCTCTGGCTGAAAAACAACCCAGCCGCCCAATGGGCGCTAGGGATCGGCGCGGCCATCGTCGGCTTTTTCATGTGGCTCGCAATTCACGATAGGCGCGTTCGAAAAGAGGCCAACGCCAAGGCCGAGAAGAAAGCACAGAAAACCGCAACCAAGGAACTCCAGAAGCTAGAGGAAAAGGCAGATGAACGTATTGAGAAATCCCGCAAGATTGCTGACGCTGTTGATGACGACGTGTACTCTGACGGCGTGCCAGACGACACCGGACGCTTCTTATTCAGTGACTAAGGAAGCCATGGAAAGCGCAGTCAGGATCGAGCACAAGACGCTCTGTGAAATTACGCGCCCCGTGGAAATCAGCCGAGCCGCCTTTGATGGAAGCCCTCTCGAAGCACGGTTGAAGATGCGCAAGGATGTCGAGAAGTGGGCTGCTGAATGCGGCGATAGTGTCTGATGGCCGTTCATGTAACCAGACCCGCCCCTAAGCGCCGGGCATCCCCGCCACGTGAACCCCGCGTTCGCAAGCTGGGCTTCAAGCCGTTCCGCGACAAAGCGTTCGCGCGTATTCGGATACTGAAGGGCGAGACGTTTCTTTCTCAGTTCTATCGCTGCCTGATCCTGGTGGTGTTCCTCGGCTTCTCAGGCATCGGTGGCGTCTGGCTTGCCCGTGAGGCTGAGCACCGTGGCGAGGTCGCTCTTGCCGCCTACGATTTCTGCTCCGATCCGCGCCCTGTAAGCCATGCCTCTGCGTGTTCTGGCGAGCGGGACGGGTTCGGGTGCCTCGCCAAGATAAATGACCGCAACCGCACGTTTGTCAGGATATGTCACCCTGAAGCCCTGCGTAGTTAGCCCTTATCTCGCCACGATTTCCCACTACATAGAGATTGCGAAGCGTCACCAGCTGCCCAGCCCCCGACGCCTAGCATGGCCCGTCAGTATGTCGCCTTTGGTGACGAACTGGCGGGCTTTTCTCATTGGTCGGCGGCTTTTCGTATGCGGTCATATTCCTCTTGAGTAAAATATATCTCTGTCTCTGAGAGCGCATCCAGTGCCGCCTTCATCGACCGAAAGAAACTGTCAAAATGATCCATGTCACGCGGGAAGAGGGTGAACGTTATCGTAGGTTGATTACCTATCACGTCAGCGTATCTGTTGGGCATGAAGTGACCGCTGAAAACGATGCGCGGTTTCCAGCGTGGCAAAGCACCTCCTGATGAAAACTCCACCCTGTGCGGCTTTACGGCAGCAGTTGCGCGGCGCTTCAACTTGGCCAGATACGGCCTGCATTCTTTCTCCATCTTCTCTTCGTGTCGGTCATAATTCCATGATGCCCTTTTCAGGCGCACCAGTTCCGATGCGTCATAGTTCGCGTAAAACTCAAATGGGTCCGTGACAGACATCACTCTTCCTCTCTCCTTACTAGGTGCAGTGGTGCACCTGATTAAACGGTTCACTTGGTATCCCCCTTCGCCAGCCGACGAGCAGCAGCTACATCGCGCCCCTCATCGACCGCTGAGAGCAGTTCGCTGGGAAGGTTGCCTTGGCGGGCTTCTGCTTCAAACATGGCGATGATAAGGGTTGCCTCTATCATTGCGCGATTTCGGTTGGACACAGTGCTGCTATGCCACGCAGCAGGATCGTTATATCTACGCTCCAGCCATTGCCGCGCCAGTTTCTCCCGAAGCGCGCTCATTCTGAGGGCTCCGATAAAAACAGATCATGGAGTAATGCATCGACATCCCAGCCGATGCGCTCCTCCAGCCACGATCTAAATTCAGCGACAGCGTCGTCAATTGAGAGCGATCCCATGCCTGCGACCGGAGGATGGAACCGGGCTTTCGCCGCCAGCTTTTCACGAAGCGCGCTCATTCTGAGGCCTCCTGAAGGTTTACGTTAGGCCTGAAAAATGAACCGACAAACGCCGCCAATCCGCCCGTTTGCCAAGCCTCAAGAGGCCAGCCGGTTCCTGTCATTAGCGCAGCCCATGTGTCACCGAGAACTGCACCGAAGATAAGCCCTGACAGCACCCCCGCCCCAATATCGAACACACTCATTATGGGCACCAGCACTATAAGGACTGTGCTGGCCGCGATGTGGTAAAAAATCTTTCCGTAACTCATCGTCTTCTTCCTTCCTTCGATAGTGGGCTGACATAACCCTCTGGTTTTGGTTGAAATCCACGGCCATCCAGCTTCCGGCTGGCCCAGCGTGATTGTTTGCCTTCTGCCTTGGCACGGTCCCTGCGAGCCTGCTGGCCCTTGCGTCCAGCCTGGCGGTTGATCTTCGCCGCTATCGCTTTGTCCATGATTGTCTTTAGCGAATGGCATGGCTTGCAGAGGTGCGCGCAATTTTCGAGCGAGTTGTCACCGCCCTCGCAGTCAGGGTGGATGTGGTCGAAGTCCCGCGCCTTTGATCCGCAGCCTGACACAAGCCCGTATTTCGCGGGGATGCGGTGCGACTCGCAGAGGCCACCAGATCGGGCGGCTGCTTCGCGTTTGACGGCGGCGCTGAACTCTCGGCGGGGCGGCTTCTGCTCAACCATTCTCATTCTCCATGTGTTCGTGTAGATCCGTCACGCGGCCTTGCGACCCGCAAAAAAATCATTCAACGCCTCGTGAAGCTGGTCGCTTTCACAAGACAGAACCTCCGAAGCCACCTGAACCGCCTTGCTGCAAAGCGCCTTGAACTCAGGCTCTTTCATGTTGCCAAACGCGATGGACTTCGCCTGATACTGAGGAACCCAATCGCCAGGATTCTTGCCCGGCACGATGACGGTTCGGAAGTGTCCGCACTTCAGCTTGAGCATGTCGCTGGCGCACTCTTTCGATGGCCAGTGTTCGGAGTTGTCGCGGATGATTTCCGCCAGCTTCCACCACCAGTCCAAGCGCTTTTGATTGCGCGGGATAACCACGTCAGCGCGATACTTGACGCCCATCTTCATCTCATAGACGGCCTCCTGCGACTCCGCGTCGGAGGGGATCAGGCGACCGTCTAGGGTGCGGGTGAAGAAGATTTCGGTGGCCACTAGCTTTCATCCCCCTTGAAATCGCCAAACCCTGCAAAACACTCCGCAGGAACATTCTGCCCAATCATCCGCATGATTTCGTGCAAGTGCTCACGCTCTTCGAGGTCAAATTCATCGGATGATTGGGCAAACATGACCGCTCTCCACAAACGGGCGACCGCATTTCTCTTGTCGTCATCGTGCGTCCACATCAGCGAAGTGCCTCTTCGGATGCATCAATCTCCGCGTCTTCGGCTTCCTTGAGCGCAGCAATGCGTTCGCTGAACAGGTTGTCGAAGAAGTCGCGGGTGACAGGCTCAAGGCTCGCCAACCCTTCAGAGTTTTCCCGCTTCAACGCCGTAATGGCCTTTGTGGATGGCGCACTGTCGTAAGCTGCCTTTAGGGTACGGGCGAACTGCTCGCGCGTCTTACGTGCGGTCTCTGTGGCTTTCTCCGCATTGGCGGCTGACATGCCTGCTGCGGTGACGTGCTCGACCTGATCTGTCTCCTCGCGCTTGTCTTCCTTGTCGGTAATCTTGAGCACCTTTTTCAGATGCTCCTTGAGCGCATTGGTGCCAGCCTTGGCGAGCGCCTTGCCTGCCTTGTCGGTATCAGCGCCGGGCCAGCGAACCGTCATGGTTTCCTTGGTCTCGACACACTCCCAAACGAACTCATAGACCGCATCGCAGCGGTTGCCGTCATAGACGTGCGAGATATAGTTCGGGGTGATGTTGATCTTGTATTTCGACAAGAGCGGGCGGATCGAGGCGAGCACGGTGTCAATCGCGTGACCCTGCCCAATGCCAGCCCCTTCCTTCTGGATGGAGTCGCAGTGTTCAACCATCCGGTTGATGCGTTGCGCCAACGTCAGCGGCTTGGTATCTTCTCTGGAAGCATCGGACTCATAGCCGTTAGCCACTTCCATTCCGATTCCGGTATCGGCTTCCTTGATATGCGTATCCAGACTTTCCATGGGTCAACTCGCTTTCCGTCGATTTCTGCGTTGAAGGTTTCGTCCGAGATCAGTTCGCCTGTCTCGATGTCGGTTTCAGGGGGGTCCATCCAGATGCGGGCAGGCAGCCAAGGCCCTTGCGCCCACTCGCCGTAGCGGAACTTGCGGACCTTGAAGAAGCCGCAGTGCGGGTCTTCCTCGTGGTACTCGACTTCCTTGCCGGACAGTGCGTGTTCCCACCATTCCCAGCGTTGCTCTGGTGACGTTGGTTGGCGCATCGTGTCTCTCCATCGGTCATCATTTCTCTCCTGTCTGTTTGATTGGTCCAGCTAGTCCGCAGTAGCCAGTCGGCTCCCGCATGTCCTTGATGGAAGGCTCAATGACCCATCTCCATGCCATGCAGTCAGATGCTTCACACCTCTCCAGTCGATCTGAACCCATTGACCGATGACATGTTTTATTTACGGCTTCGTCTTCAGTCATCACCCTTCTCCCATCTGTGCAGCCTCATGGCTCGCCATCGTCCGTCCTTGGATAATCACAAGACGCTCAAATGCTGCGATCCGTTCGGAAGGGTTCTGCCAGCCGCGCTGATCCTTGGCGGCAATCATCCTGGCGGCGGCTTTTACTGCGCCTGTGCCGACTGAGGCGTGGCGGGCGTGGATTGTGGCGGTGAGGTCAAGCATCTTCTTCGTCCTCCGCATCGAGATAAATCGCCCGGTCTTTGTCATACTCTTCCGCCCCATAGTCTGCGTTGGACTCGGCTTCATCTCTCCAGTTCTCGTAGGCGACCAAGCTGGCGGCGGCGTGGCTTTCGGCCTCGATGACAGCGGCACTGTCGCCGTAGCCCGCGTTCCATGTGATAATGAATTTCGGCATCTCAGCTTTCCTTCCGTGTAAGTGTTGCGTCTTCCCGAGCGACCTTCCGGCCAGATTCATCGACCCGCTTCCAGTCAGCTTCTGAGGCGATCAGGGTGAACCCGTGCGCGTCGTAAGCGTGGATCTGACGACCGCCAACTGTGTTGAATCCGCGTTGGCAGACCGGGCAGTGCAGGGGGTGGGTCATTGGTCGTCCCCCGCCATTTCGATAAGCGCATTGACTGCTTCTGTTGGCGTCATACCCGTGCCAATAGGCGACTCAGAGCCGTCATAGCTTTCGTATGTGGCTAACCAAGGCCCGAATGGGTGGTCGCTTGGGTACTGCAAAATGATGTCTTCTGATGGCCTGGCCGTTGTGTTTCCCCTGAGCGCGGCAATAACAGCCGGGAGTAGTTCGACCATCGCGACTTCTGCGGATGAGCTGCTGTTCTCTAAGCCTGGCTTGATGCGCTCCAGCCGAGCGATGATTTCTTGGGGGGTCATTGGGTTGGCTCCTGTGTCCGGCAGTTTTTGATTTCGTATTTCATGCCGCACCCCTCCGCAGAGCAACTGCACTTAAAATCTCCGTCCAGTCCGTCCGTTTTTCATTGTAAGCGTGGAGGCCAGCGTCTGAGATAGAGCCGTCAAGGATGCCAGCGCGTAGGGCCTCGTCCTCGGTCTCGATCTCGCAGTCTTCGATGCCAGCCTCTGCCATTTCGCGCAGGTGCCGCTCGTGTTCGTCTGCGAGCTGGTAGGCGTAGTCTATGTTGATGTGGTCGGTCATTGTGCTGCCCTCTGTTGATGACCCTTTGTAGGGGAACGCCTACGGGCCGTCAAGCGAAAAGTATGTGTTGACCTACAAATATTTTCTGCCATTATGGGCAACATGAACGCAAAGCAAATCTTTACCAAGAGCATCCTCGACTATTGCAAGTCGAAGGGTATGAGTAAACGCGATTTCGGAATGGCTGCGATGGGAGACCCAAACTTTGTCTACCAAATCATAAAGGGCCGGAGCGTGTCACTCGACACCGTGGACAAGGTTAACGGGTTCATGAAGCCTGCAAAAAAAGGGGCGGCGCATGTCTGATCCCCGCGAACCAGGCATCGCTCCAGCGCTCGCCATTATCGGCGGCATGGGCATCTCGCTGCTCTTCGCTCTGGTTGCTATTTCCGCGCTGCTGGGGAGGTTCCTATGAAGGTGTATCACACATCCCGAAAGCAAGACTGCCTCAACGGCATCGCATGGCTGGCCTGTATCTGCGCGATGTATGCGCTGGCGGGGTGGCTGGCGTGAGAAAGATTGCAGCCCTTTATGTCGAGACGAACGGCAGCTATTTCGGCCTGCCTGGCGTTGATCCGTGGGACTCGGATCGTGACGCTCGCCTGTATGCCGGACTGCATCCGGTTGTTGCTCACCCGCCCTGCCAACGCTGGGGAAAACTATGGGCTGGGCAGCCTCTCTGGATCAAGCGCACAGGTGAACGCAAGGTCAAAGGCGAAGATGCTGGGTGTTTCAAAGCTGCGCTCGCTGCCGTTCGGAAGTGGGGTGGTGTTCTGGAACATCCCTGGGGCAGCCACGCATGGCCGCACTTCAATCTGAACACACCCCCGCGCGATGGCGGCTGGATCACTGCGGACTTCCACGGTGGCTGGACATGCTGCGTGGAGCAGGGCCGCTATGGTCACTATGCCCGCAAGCCCACTTTGCTGCTGGCCTATGGCTGCGATCTGCCAGACCTCGATTGGGGCGTCAGCAAGCCGAGTTTCCCACAGTGGGCCATCGACAAGCACGGCATCCAATACTGCAAGCGGGCAGGTGAACTGGCCTTTAAGGGCGGCGGGACAGATAGTTCCCCCCGCATCGGCACACCTGACCAGTTTCGCACCATCCTGCTGGATATGGCCCGCAGCGTCTCCAGAGCGGAGGCCGTGGCATGACCGCCCAACTAGACTGGCTGGACCTTCTCGAAGAGCACCGCGCACCTTACCTGGACCGCGCTCGCGAAGCAGCCCTGAAGCTGCTGGAACGCCGCGACCAGATCCACATCAACCACGTCCGCGAAGTCTGCCCACCTCCTGCCCACATCGATGGCCGGGTCATGGGTGCAGTGCTGAAGGGCTGGCAGTTTGAATCCACCGGGGTTTTCCTCCTGTCCAGCCGTGACACCTGCCACCGTAGACCGATCCAGTGGTTCAGGCTTAGCCGCAAGTATTTGGTGAATAGGGGGCTGGTATGAACTACGACGCACGAGACGACGCCCGCAAGTCCTACGATGTAGCCTGTGAGGCGCTGGCGAAGCGCTACGCTGGCGCCAAGCGTGTCCGGCATATCGGGGATGCAACGCTGATATTGGGCGACTGTCTGGAGGTTATGCCGGGGCTTGGAAGTGTTGACCATGTGATCTGCGATCCGCCTTATGAGGATGAGTTGCACGAAGCCATCGGTCGCATTCGACGGAACGATGGGCAGGCCATGATTCAAACGCTTGGCTTTTCTGGCGTCAATGCATCCCGAGCATCAATTGCAGCAGCTTGCGCATCTGCCTCGTCTGGCTGGGTATTGTTGTTCACGCTGGCTGAGGGTGTTCGGCAATGGCGAGACGATTTGCAGGCCGTAAAGGCCAAGTATGACACGGCGTGCTTTTGGGTAAAGCCTGACTCCGCGCCTCGATTTAACGGGCAGGGGCCAGCGCGCGGCGCAGAATGTTTGGTGACGGCATGGGCCGGATCTGGATACAGGTCTTGGAACGCAGGCGGCAAGCGAGGCGTCTACACGCACTGCGTCAATGGTCCTTCCCGTCACGGCGCACACCCTACTGAAAAGCCCGTTGCCCTGATGCGTGAACTGCTGGGCGACTTCACCAACGCTGGCGAGACCATCCTAGACCCCTTCATGGGTAGCGGCACAACAGGCGTTGCAGCCCTCCAGCTGGGCCGAAAGTTCATCGGAATAGAGCTAGACCCTGATTATTTCGAGATAGCCTGCAAGCGGATCGAGGAGGCGTGGAAACAGCCGCGTCTATTCGCAGAACCTAAGCCAAAGGCAGTGAAGCCTCCCACGTTCTTTGACGAGGTGGACTCATGACCTGCAACCGCTGCCAGCCAAACCGCCTTCGTCACGATTGGCGACGCTACGAAGAGTGTGCTAAATCAATTCAATGGGCTGGGCAAAAACGATGACATCGACACCACCGAACAATAAGAGCGCAGAATATGCGGTCTGTGGTGCAATCATGTTCCACAACCCCGTTTACTATCGCGTCCGCGACACGCTTCGCGGTGAAGACTTTTACACGCCAGAATGCCGCAGCCTTTACGAGCGCATGGCTGAACTGATTGACGCAGGCCGTGTCGCTGATGGCGTCACGCTAGAGAACGAGTTTGACGGCGAATGGCTGGCTGAAGTGTTTGACCACACGCCATCTGGTGCGGAGGCCGAAGACTATGCGCGCCAGATCAGTGACGTGGCGTTGCGCCGTGGCCTGATGGGAGCGGCACATGATCTGCAGGCGTCTGCCGGTGCTGGGTTAGGGTCTGACGCTCTGGAGGCCCACGAGATTGCGTTAGAGGCTATGCGCGGCCAGCAGGCCAGCAATCTGGAAGTGCGTAGTGCTGCTGAGGATGTGGATGACCTGATTGCCAGTTGTCAGGCTGATGGCCTGTTGCGCACGGGTATTCCTGCTCTCGATCGCGGCTTCGGCGGATTTGAGAGAGGGGCTTTGTCGATCATTGCCGCACGTCCTGGCGTTGGCAAGACGGCCTTTGCCGTTGTCGCTGCCGCCAATATGGCCGCAACAGAAACCATTGGCTTTGTGAGTGCAGACATGCAGTCTCTCGCTGTTAGCCGCCGCCTTGCTGCCTACCTGAATTGGAAGTCCGGCAGGTGGACCCCTGTTGTCTCACAGATGAAAGACCCGGCGCTGATCAGTGACCAGACGCGGGAAGACCTTCGCATAGCATTCCAGCGCCCCGAGGCCAGCCGGTTCCTGATGACGGATCGCGGCGGGCTGAATGTTGGTGATGTAAATGCCCAGATCCGCGCATGGAAGCGTCACTGCGCCCGCAAGGGGCTTCCCCCGCTCGGCGCGGTGTTTGTGGATCATATTGCAAAGATTGCCCCACGCCAGCGGCACGGCAGCCTGTACGAGAAGACCAGCTTTGCAACCAATGAACTACTCGACGTAGCCAAGCAGCACCCCGAGTTATCCATCATCGCACTGTGCCAGTTGAACCGCGATACTGAGAAGAGCGGACGCAGGCCCATGATCAGCGACCTGCGCGATTCCGGCAAGATCGAGGAAGACGCCAGCGCCGTTCTGCTCCTGCACCGGGAAGACCATCACTGGGAAGACCAGGCGGAGAACGAGGCACTTGATACAGAAACCCGCGCCAAGGCCCAGAAAGAGCTGCTGCGCTGCAAGGGCCTGTTCGAGGTCATCATCGGCAAGAACCGGAACGACCGCAAGCGCACGGTCCTGCTGCGGCACACGATAGGCCAGAACGTCATCCGCGATCCGAACGCGCAACAGGAGGCGGCAGCATGAGTATCAAAGCGGTAGCTGCCGCTATTGAAATATACGGTCTTGCTCCAGCGACAAAGCTGGTCCTGATCCTGCTCGCCAATCGCTACAATGGCGACACTGGCTTGTGCTGCCCGAAACAAGAGAACCTGGCCGATGAGGCATGCATGACGAGTCGGTCACTCAGAACACACCTGAAGGACCTGGAACAGGCCGGTTTGATATGCCGGGCGCTCGTCAAAAAGGGGCACGGTCAGGCTGATCAAACCAACTATTCCTTCCCGTTTTTAGACCGGAAAATATTTCCTACCGAAGACTTAGACCGGAAAATCTCGTCACTTAGACCGGAAAATTCAGGTGACTTAGACCGGAAACTGTTTTCCGGTCATAAAGAACAACCGGAAGGTAACCGGAAAGAACCAGAAGATGCTTTCGAGGAAGCGTGGAAATCCTACCAGGCCTGCAAGCTGAAGTCCGGCCAGACCAAGAAGGACGCCAAGGCGCAGTGGCCCAAGGCCGTGAAGCGGGCAGGCAGCCCCGAGCGTATCCTGAAGGCCATTGAAACCGTTGTTGCCCACAAGAACGCGGCTCAAGGGTTCGAACCCAATCTCCCCGACATGTTCCGCTGGCTCCAGAAAGATCGCTGGGAGGATGCCGAGCGTGAGCTTGAAGCGGAGGCCCCGCAAGAGCTGACCCGCGCAGAGTGGCAAGCGGCCATGCGTGATTTTGTCGAAACCGGAACCTGGCTTGTTCCAGACTACAGCCCCGCCCCGAATGAACCCAACTGCCTCGCTCCTGCCGACATGCTCGATGCGTGGCGCAAGCACTACGCCAAGGAGCAAGCAGCATGACTCAGCGCAAAGCAGGCCGCAAGGGCGGCCCCTCCATGACCCCCGACATCATCGCCCTGAACGCCAAGGGCATGACGGGAATAGCCATTGCGGCCCATCTCGGCTGTTCAGGCGCACACGTTTCGAAGGTTCTCTACCGTCACCGCAACGAGGCCAAGCCGATGCACAAGATGACTGAGCACTGGCAGGCTAAGCCCACCCCCAAGCACTGCCGCGAATGGGTCCAGACCCCCGATGGCCTGAGACCGTGCGGACAGCCCAAGCACAAGGTCGAGGGCGAGGTTAAAGGCCAGTGCAGTGAACACTACGAGAAGCAGCGCCCATACGCAGGCAAGACATACGCGAAGGAGAGAGCAGCGTGACACCCGATATTTGTATCTACCACGGTAATTGTGCCGATGGCTTCACGGCAGCGTGGGCTGTCTGGAAACGGTTCGGCGATAGCGTCGAATACATTCCCGGCGTCTATGGCGAGAGCCCGCCTGACGTGACTGGCAAGAACGTCGTGATTGTGGACTTCAGTTATAAGCGGCCCGTGTTGCTGGAAATGACCAAGACCGCGCGCACCGTTCTGGTGCTGGACCACCACAAGACAGCGGAGGCTGATCTTGCACAAGGCGGCGGTGAGCAGCGCTTCATGGCTATGGGTATATTTACCGGCCCGGTTCACTGGCAACGCTATCTTGACAATCTGGCGCAGGACGAAATGGAAAACGTCGGGTGTCTGGTTTACACCCTGTTCGACATGGAGCGATCTGGCGCGGGCATTGCGTGGGATTTCTTTCACCCGGACACGCGGCGCCCCAATCTGGTGAACTACGTCGAGGATCGCGATCTATGGCGGTTCAAGCTGGAGCAGTCACGCGAATGCAATGCGTTCATTTTTGCTCATGCCTATACCTTCGAAAACTGGGAGTTGATGGAACTTCTGCTGGAAACCAACCCATCAGCCGCGATGGATGGCGGCGCAGCCATCGAACTGAAACACCACAAGGACGTTGCTGAACTGGTCGCCAAGCTGCGCCGCGAAATGGTGATCGGTGGACAATGGGCGCCAGTGGCAAACCTGCCGTACACGCTGACCAGTGACGCCGGGCACCTGATGTGCGGCCCATACGCCTCGCCAAACCTTCAGGGAGAAATGGTCACGCCACCCTTTGCCGCCTGTTATTGGGACACCCCTGATGGCCGCGTCTTCTCGCTTCGCAGCGATGACAGCCAAGGCGGCGCAGACGTTTCCGAAATCGCAAAGTTCTACGGAGGCGGCGGGCACAAGAACGCCGCTGGCTTCACCATGCCGGTTGGATGGGAAGGCGACTCCAAAACTTCCACCCCAGCCTAACGAAAGGAACCACCATGAGAGACAGACTCGAACAGCTCGCAGCAGAGGTTACAATCGCAAATGACCAATTGAATCTGGGCAACCATGCCGACGACCTCCAGCGCCTGAGAGAACTGGAATCTGACCGGGAGGATTTGATCGAGCGGATAAATGCCCGTGAATATCGTTTGCAGGTAGCCAGAGACGCGCTGTTGGCATTTCTGGCACCGGAGGCCCAGCCAGAGCAAAGCGCGCCTGTGGCGGCTCCTGAACCGGACTGGCCGATAGGCACATACGAGGCTGTTCCGGGGAGCCTTGTTTATAATCAGGCCGAGGCCCGCCTCAACGATGACACGCCATTCGAGGGGTGCGAGCCATCGGCCCAATGAACGCTGCGGAATACGTCCTTCGTGCCGCAGTTACTTTCCCAGCCGGTTTCCCATCCCCATCGTGACCGGCTGGGGCTTTTTTTGGAGAGACCCATGAACCTGATCTGCCGCCTTGGATGGCACCACTACCAGCCCGCCTACAGGGACGGCCGCGTTGACGTATGCACAAGGTGCGGTCGTGAGAAGCGGATCAACTGGAAACCCATTCCCAACCCCGACACATACGGTCGCCAACTGGCGCGGCCACGTACACGAGGAGAGAAAGCATGAACGTTTATGCCTTTTATGCGCCCCGCCCGGATCTTGCCGCACGAGCCTTACGAGACAAGAAATTCGACGCATTTTCCGTAATGCAACTGAGCCGGCGCAAACAGTCTCGCCACGTCCGCAAGGAGACAGCGAGCACGCAGGAGGCCATTGTTGCAATTAACGGCTATGTTTTTGTGCGCGGAGACGTGGACTTTTTCGCCATCAGCCGGATCCGCCTGGTTGGCCGTCCATTTCAGTTTGCCCCGTTTCCCCGCTCAGCCGCACGATGGCTAACCACAGACCTGCCGCGTGACCTGTTCCCGGACACTGAAACAGCAGAGCGCATTGCGGCCACGGTATCCCGAAAACTGAGCCTTGGTGATGAGGTTATGATGCTGGATAAAAAAGCGCAGGTTCGGGCTATTGAAGGCGAGCGGATTCTGTTGGACATGGGGATATTGGGTGCAAGCAAGGTTTGGCTGGCGGCATAGTTGACGCGGGCTGCGAATTAGCCACATATAACAACGGCTAGCACCCGATCCGCAGGCAACCCACAATATGGGCCGAGCAGCGGGGTGCTACCAAGGGGGCAGCATTACCGCGACGCGGGTGACTGCTCCTCAAGTTGAAAGCTATTGCCTACACGTCATCGGTAAGAGTTGCGGTTGGTCCGGCTTTTCCAGAGTGCTATACCAGAACGATGACAGCGCGTTGACTCAGATGCTTCCGGCCCCACTGGTCGGCTTCATTACATAGGAGGCCATCATGGCTCAGATCAAAACACCTGACATTTCACTCACCGGCATTGGCAACGTCCTCGCTGGCCTCGCTGGCGCATTTCTGGTTGACAATATTGCCCTTGATGGCGCCGTCACGCAGATGCTTCCTGCCTCAATCGTCGGCTTTGTTGGCCTTCTGATCTTTGCGGGCGTTGCGGTCTACGTGTACAAGCAGGCCAAGAAGCTGAACTGATGACGCCTGAGCGCCAGAAGACCATAGTCCGCATCCTGGCGCTGCTCTTCGGGGCGGCGCTTTTCGGCATGTGGTTCTGGGGGACTTATGGGTAGGTACTTCACCAAGTCGGCTATTGTCGGAACACCATCGCCAGACAGTTCTCGCTACCTGATGGACCCAAACAATGAGGGTGCCAGCATCACGGTTCACGAGGACGAACTCGAAACATGGACCGGCTTGCTCAACGCATCAGGCGAAGAGATACACAGGACCGAGCGCATCTCGCTTGGCTTCAAGGTGCGCAAATGACCAAGCCTGACCGTTCCCCAACATCCGGACGCTTCATCAAGCGCGGCCTGCTAGCCAAGCTGGCTGGCATGTTCTCCCGTAAAGACAAGTCTGAACAGCCCCTCCTGCTCACTCACAAGGTGGGCGAAGCTGAGAAGAACACCACGAGGTCCAAGCGTT
>Ga0307928_10002495_pt1 | contig 14118 bp, 22 predicted proteins | sample AceLakmetagen232_FD_201815 | JGI IMG/M metagenome (GOLD analysis project Ga0307928, IMG submission 201815) | Saline water microbial communities from Ace Lake, Antarctica - #232 | ecosystem: Environmental > Aquatic > Non-marine Saline and Alkaline > Saline | place: Antarctica: Ace Lake... | reverse complement strand
GAATAACTCTTTGGATTACTATACACAAGAGGAACTCCAGTTTTCTGGGTAATGCTCTATTTCCTACTAAAGGAGATTAAATTCTGGGCAAAGTTCAGGAGGTGAATAATGCCAAGACGAAAACGATGTGATTTATGTAGACGTATCCTCGGTATTCGTGTCTGGACTGTTCCAGAAACTCATGGTGTATATTGCAGAAAGTGCGCGCAGAAGTTGTGCGCCAAAAATCAAGTTCCTATTCCTCTCGATAAGAGGAAAAAATCGTGAGCAATCACGAAAACAGCACACTATACAGAGATTCCAATATGAGGGCGGAAACACAATATTCAATCTGAAATGGTAAGTATCCGCCCTCTCCATTTCTATTATTAATAAAAAATAAACAATATGAATTATAAAGTAAAAAATCAAAATATGTCTAAAGAGCTTCAAAAAGCAGAAACATCAGAAGGCTATTTAATAGTTATTAGTAGATTAAATAATGGGAATCTTTATCATTCAACGTTTACTCAAAAATTTAATAGACAAGACATACCAACGTGCTTAATGCACTACAATAAATTATTGTCAAACGAGATGGGCGCGAGTGTTGTTGAACGGGTGCAAATTACCAAAGAAGAAAAAAAATTACCACCAAGATATAGGAAGTCATAATTTGTGAACATGGGTTCACTTTTTTAATACCAAAGTCGATAATAAATCAATTATAAAATCCAATGTCCGAACATAATCCAATGACTAATCAAATGACTGGCTATTGTGTCAAGTGTAAAACCAAAAGAGAAATAAAAAATCCAAAAGAAGTAATTTTTAAGGGCAAGGGTGGGACAGATAGAAAAATGCTAAAAGGAGAATGTCCTGTTTGTGGAACAACTGTTTGCAGAATGTTACCATCTAAAAAGACAACGAGTCTTAAATCTTCTCAGTCATCGAAAGTCTCTCAATCTACAGAAACAGAATCTCCTAAAAGCTTAGAACGAAAAACAAATATAGAAAAAGAAGTTAACGAATGGGATAATATAATATAGACCTTGACAAGCATCAAAAAATTTGATATGGTGATAAATGAAGGAATTCATAATCAAGAATTTGTCTATGGGGGACAAATAGACAATAGGTCAACCTAAACCAAAGGGCCGCTCCCCCATACCTCCTTCAGGTTGACCAGCGGCCTTTTGATTTAGCGTGGTGGCGTAATGGGTAAACGCAGTAGTAGAAACATTTATCACTACTTTTCTGCTTAGACGATTTCTATGCAGAGTTGCAAACAAAAATGAGTTTGCTATAAGAAACCTGTCAGGTTCGAATCCTGACCCACGCACAAAAAAATTAAATTATTTTTAGCATGACAAATAATATTGAAGAAGAAAATAACTTCGAAGTAAGAGATCTAAGAAGTAAAGAAAAATTTATTGTTGATGATAAGTTTTTAAATGGTTATGCTAGATTTCTTGGAATCTATGCTGTTGGTGTGTATACTTCTCTATGCAGACATGCCAATAAGCAGCAAAAGAGTTGGCCATCTATTAAAAAAATATCTCAAGAATTGAACATAAGCAGAAATAAGATAATCGAAAGTGTTAAATATTTAGAATTTTGGAAAATTGTTAAGAAAAAAAGAGTAGGAAAACAATTAACTAATAGATATTTTCTAATAGATAAAAAACAATGGAAGCCATTGAGTGAAACTCATGTCAGGGACTTCAGTGAAGTTCACAACATAAACTTCACGAGTTTACGTGATAAACTTCACGAGTTCACCACAAGGACTTCTAATAGAAAGGAAACACAAGAGAAAGGAAACACAATAGAAAAAGAAGAACCCTTTTCTCTTAAAGAAAAATTAAAGATAATGTTCGAAGACCCTAAGCACCATATTAGAATCGTAGCATTATATTGGGATTTTAAAAAAATTAAAATAGATAATCATGATCAATATCAAGCGTTTATTAAGAGAGATGCCACAGCAGCCAAAGAACTCGTAGGTTTTTCCAATGAACAAATTATAAAAGTAATGGAATATTTAGAGGTCAATGAAACCTTTAAATGGAATATTTTTACACTCATAAAGTATTTAGGAGAAAATCTTGATAGAATTAAACCAATAAATCAATAATAATTAATAGACCAAAAGGTCGAATGAATAATTAAACAAATAGTATTATGTTTAAAATAGGAGATGAAGTAAGAGGAATTGACGCTGACATTAGAGGATATGAAGGCATTATTGTCGGAATCGACAATTGTAAGTCCTATGTAGATGATAATGATGGTCGTGGTTATCAGATAAAGATTACCAAACAACCCAGAGGTGGTGGACATGGAACTGCAGAATGGCGTATTGGAAGTATATTGAAAAGAGCAACATATTGGGAAGATTCTATACAATTAATAGGACATAAAAATATGAACACGTTAACTTCTAAAATAAAAAGATTGTTCAATAAAAAGAAACAGCTTCAGTATAAAGCAGGTTTTATTGATGAGTGTGGGGCGAAAACAGCATTAGGTAATGAGGAATTTGAGGTTCTCGTTGATGAGTTCCATGAAGATTCTTTTACTGAACGGGCTGCAGAGAAAATCAAAGAAGACAAAGAGGCTGAAAATAAAAAGTAATCTTCGAACATACGGGGGTGCTTGAGTCTGGGCAAAATGGTTTTTCATAATTCCAATTCTTTAGGTATCTCAGGAAAAATGACCTGAACGCTCGATAGATTGGTCAGCCCCCGAATATGGCATGGTGGCGGAATAGGATACGCAAATGCTGGGTAGCACTATCGTATATTGTGTCCAGTAGGAGATTGCATTAAATTGGGAACTCCAAGTCAAGCGCAAATCTTGACCCATGCCTTAAAATAGAAATACATAAATGATAGTTCTTTTCTGGGGGGTGCGTTATAGTCGCAAAAGTCAGATTTGCTAACTGATATATGTGTAATCCATAGCTCCCCAAAAGAGAATTATTAAAACAGAAATACATCATTAAAGGGGATAGTGTATAAGTTGAGCCACAAAGCCAATAAAACAAGGGGGCATTTTCAAGAATAGTGTATAAGTTAACTATTAATATAAATAAAATGGAAAAAAAGATAAAGAAAAAAGATATAGAAAGTGGTTGCCTTTTAATGAAAGATGGCACAAGAGAATGCTTTGGAGCAGTAATTACTGGTGTCTATAATGATAAAGATATGACTGAAAAAGAAATAGAGAAAGAGATATTTGAAATAGTATATACTTGGGGTAGGATTGGAGTCAAAACAGATGAAAAATGTAATACTTTTCAAAGGCTTATTAAGCAACTTTGCCATCAATCCAAGAAAGAACTATTAGAGAAAAAAGATAAAGAAATAAGACAATATGCTTACGATTGGGCTGATGAGATGTGGGAAATAAATGCTTTTAATCCTGATAAATGGGAAGGAGAAGAAGAAGAAGTCTATGCCTCTATTGTTTCTTATTTGGAAGGGCATCACTTACCATTAAAATAAACTTATGAATGAAGCAAAAATAATAAAAGAATTTGATAAAAAGTTTCCGAGTTGGAAAAATACAAAGTTTGATTGGAAAACTGGTGATATAGAATATAAACAAGATACCAAAGGAACAGAGGTAATGATTGTGGCAAAAAGGAAAGAGATAAAAGATTTCTGGCTCTCAAAATTATCTATCCAGAAGAAAGAATTACTAGAGAAGATAATGGAAACTGCCGAAATAGACATAAGCTTATTCCCTGCTTTTCCTAAAAAGAAAATGACAATAGAAAATATGATAATTCTGGCTGTAAAATTAGGGATAGCAAAAGCCGTTAATGAAAAAAACGAGAAATGTATAGATTAACAAGATTTTTGTATAGATTTAGAAATCAATATCATATTCATGGTTGGTATATGTCATTATCATTAATTATAAAAATAGCGTGGATACAATCAAAATAAATATATGAAAAAATATGAAACAATGAATTGCCCAAATTGTAAGCGATTAATGACTCGAGAAATAAAAGAATCGTATTTTGAACCATGTTTTCATTGTCGTTATTGTGATAAATATTTTGATTTGAATGGTAAAGAAAAAATGCTACATGAAATAAAAAAATTAGAAGATATTAATAATTAACATAAAAAAATATGGAAGAAATAATAAAAATAGTAGTTTTTGTGGAAGAAATTCTTAGTTATTTTACGAACATAAAGAAAGGTCTTTATAGCGATATTGTGTGGTATGAACTTTTAAGAGATACTGGTGGATACCTGAAAGATAAGAATAACAAAAATTTTATTGAATATCTTGATTTCACTCTCAATATACAGAAAAAAGACATTGTTAAAATTGAGAAGAATTATCTTAAAAGAATTAAAGAAGTTAAAAAGAATTTTTAAAAAATATGAAAATAATAATAAAAGCAGAAGGAGATAAAGATAAAATAGATATGGTACTCTCTAATGAAGAAATAGATACTCCTAGTTTTATTGATATGATTATTGAAGGAGAAGAATATCAAGTGCCAATAGATGATTTATATGATGCGATTTGGGCATTAAAAAGTAATAGCGGAAAATGAAAAAAAATATAATGAATAAGTATTCATATTGGTTCACGGCCGATGAGCACTTTTCACATAATAATATTTTAAAGTACTGCAACCGCCCATTTAAGAGTATAGAAAGTATGAATAATGCGATTATTAATCGTCACAATGCAGTGGTGAATGATAATGATATTGTTATCCATGCAGGAGATTTTACATTCAAAGAACCAGAAAAATATATTGAAAGATTAAAAGGTAAACATATTTTTATTAAAGGTTCGCACGATAAATGGATTCCAGAAGAAGGTGCTTTAAAAATATGGGAAAAAGAAATTGAGGGGATTTATATAGTTGTGTGCCATTACGCTATGAGGACTTGGGCGAGGTCTCATTATAATTCTTGGCAGTTATTCGGGCATAGCCACGGACAATTAGAAGGAATGGGAAAGCAAATGGACATAGGCGTTGATACTCATAACTTTTACCCATATTCATTTGACCAAATTAAAAAAGTAATGGATAAAAAAGAAGATAATTTTAATCTTGTAGAAAAACATGAAAAATAAAACATGGAAATCTACACAAAAAGATATAGATAAAATGATAGAACTTTATAAATCAGGTATTTCTATGAGTGAAATTGGTAGAATGTTAGAATTAGACCATACTTCTGTTATGTATTGGGTAAAAAAATATATTAAGGAAGGGAAGGCAATAACGATGCCATTTAAGGTAGGAAGACCACGTAAAAAAATTCTATCAAGATCAAAAACAAAGAAGAAAAGAGGTGGCGATAGATATGGTAAAATACGTCTTGCAAAAGATGTATGTCAATCTTGTGGTAAAAAGAAAGAAGAGTTTGACCCAAAAATGCGCTTAACAAATTTTTGTTCTATTAAATGTTGGGATGATAAAACAATGGGAAAGAATTATTATAATTAACTTAAAACCATGGACATATTTAAAGCTTGGGACAAAAATAAAAAAGAATGGGTTAAACATTTTTCTATAAATCCAGAAGGCTCAGTTTTTACAGATGAATTGTCTGACGAGAGAAATCCAGATATAATTCTTTCTAGATATGCTGGTTCAAATGACAAGAATGGCAATCGAGTATTCGGAAAAGATATAATAAAAGTGGAAATATGTGGGGTTCCTAGTGGGAAAGACCCTGAAGAAAAGTTTTTAAGAGAAATAATTGGAGAAGTAGGAATTAAAAATATTGCCGAGAGAGAAGAATTCTATAATGGGCTTTGGAAAGTGGAAGATTATGGTTTTGCTTTTGTTCTTAAAAGCTTAGAAGATAAAAAAATAGGAAAGAATATCTTTGACGCGCAGACTGTTCTCGGATATTTAGGGAAATTGTCAGAAATAGAAATAGAAATAATTGGCAATGAATTTGAAAACCCCAAATTATTAAATAAAAAAATATGAGTATAAAAATTATTTATTGTATTAGTACTATTGACAATTGAATATATAGGTTTATACTAAAAGAGTAGCTGTGGGTTCTAATTTATGCCCTCGCATAGCCCACAGCTTAGCGGGGGCTTTATGTATAAAATTATGATTAATAGAAACGCGAAAGGACAATTTATTAAAGGACATAAAACAAATGTTGGTAAAATATGTTTAAAAGAAACTAAAAATAAAATTGGTAGCGCCAACAAAATATCAGTTAAGAATTATTATAAAAGTACTGAAGATATTCGTAAAAAAAATCATATGAAATATATGGTTCTTCAGAAATGCCTAATTTGTGGCAAGAATTTTTGGGCATATAAAAGAGATGTTAAGAATGGTATGAGTAAATATTGTTGTAGAAAATGTTTTGGAGAACGAGAAATAAAAGAAGATGTTAGAATAAGAATTGGGAATACTTTGAGAAAAGAAAGATATAATATTAAATGTAAAATTTGTGGTAAGCAATTTTTGGTTCCTCTATCTGGGATTAATAGAAAATATTGTTCATCAGTGTGTCAATATAGCGATAAAGAGCTTTTAAGAATGAATGGAATAAAATCAATAATTAAACAATTAAATAAAAAAGGATTAAATAAGTTAGAATTAGCTGGTAGGAGAATTTTACAAGATATAGGTGTTGAATTTCAAGAACAAGTTCCTATGTTTAACAAATTTTTAGTAGATATTCTTATATTGAATAAAAAATTGATTATTCAATGGGATGGCGAGTATTGGCATAGTAAAAAGAAAAATAAAGTACGAGATAAAAGCAGTGATGCTTATTTCAAAAAATGTGGGTATGATGTCTTGAGAATAACTGACAAAGAAATTAAAAATGATATTCATGATGTATATAACATAATAATTAAATTTGTAAAATAAAATTTATGTTTAAATTAATAAAACATTATTATATGAGGTGTAAATATGGCTATTCATACAGAGACTTATGGGATTTTGACGATTATTTATGCGACATTATTCCGCCAGCCATAAGGCAATTAGCAAAAAAGCACACTGGTTGCCCAAGTGATTTATATGATAAAAAGGCAACAAATAATGAATGCCATAAATGGGAAGAAATCTTAGAAGAAATTGCTCAAGGGTTCGAGGCCGCTAAAGAAATTACCCATATACGATATTTCAAAAATGTTAAACAAAAAGATGGTTATTATTCACATGAAATTGATAAAAAAAAGGCAAAACTTTTAGCCAAGAAATATGATAGAGGTACAAAGTTATTCAAAGATTATTTCTTAAGCTTATGGGATTAATGATTGAATCAAATAAAATTATATGTGGTGATTGTTTGGAAGCGATGAAAGATATTCCTGATAAAAGTATTGATTTAGTTTTGACTGACCCACCCTATGGCAAACAATGGGCAAGAGGCAAACACGGGATAGGGAAACTAAAAAATAAAAATGAAAAGTTTGAAAATCTTAATTGGGACAAAAAAATACCGACCAAAAAAATGTTTGATGAGATGTTTAGGGTTAGTAAAAATCAGATTATATTTGGTGGAAACTATTTTACGGAGTTTTTGCCACCAAGTAATTGTTGGATAGTATGGGATAAATTAGGAGACTTAAGGCTTGGGAAACAGATACCATTTGCTCATTGCGAATTAGCTTGGACTTCATTTAATAAAACAGTTAAAAAATATACATTACGAAGTCAGGGATTTATTAATGACACGCAAGATATTAGGGTTCATCCAACCCAAAAACCAAGTGAATTATTTATGAGTATTATAGAGGATTTTTCCGAAGAAAATGACCTTATCCTTGATCCATTCCTCGGTTCTGGCACAACCGCAGTCGCTTGCAAACAACTTAAAAGAAATTATATAGGAATAGAAATATCTCCAGAATATTGTAAAATAGCAGAAGAAAGATTAAGGCAGGAAATATTACTATAATATTATGAACTACTCAACTGATTTTATAAACAAAATAATACGAGGTGATTGTCTAAGGGTTATGAAAGATATGCCAGACAACTCAATAGATATGGTTTTAACAAGCCCACCCTATTGGGCTTTAAGAGATTATGGTGTTGATGGGCAGCTAGGATTAGAGAAAACATTTCAAGAGTATGTAAATAAGTTATGCGATATATTTGATGAAATTAAAAGAGTTCTTAAAAAAGAAGGAACTTGTTGGGTGAATATGGGTGATACTTATGGAAATTCAAATCAAGCTGGCACAAAGAAGTTTGGCAACCCCGAGTTTAACAAGAATCGCCCAAGTAGAGAATCAACAAAAACACCAGAGAAAAAATTAAAAGGTTATGAAAAATGCTTACTTCAAATTCCCTCTCGTTTTGCAATAGAAATGACTAATCGTGGTTGGATATTAAGGAATGAACTAATCTGGCACAAACCGAATTGTATGCCATCGTCAGCCAAAGACAGATTTACGGTAGATTTTGAAAAGATATTTTTCTTTAGTAAGAATAAGAAATATTATTTTGAGCAGCAATTAGAACCACATAAAGAAGTTTCAATTAAAGCAAGAAATTCAAAACTTAATCAGACAACGAATATAGGCGCCAATAAAAGCGCAGTTAATGTTCAAATGGGAGATAAAAAAAGAGGAGATAGATTTATACCAGAAGGTGGTCGCAACAAACGCTGTGTTTGGAAGATAACAACTAAACCATATAAGGAAGCTCATTTTGCTACCTATCCGCCAGAGTTATGTGAGACACCTATTAAGGCAGGTTGTCCTAAGAAAGGGATTGTATTAGACCCATTTTTTGGAGCAGGGACAACGGGACTAATGGCTAAAGGATTAGGAAGAAATTATATAGGCATAGAAATCAGCCCCGAATATTGTAAAATAGCAGAAGATAGATTAAGACAGGAAATTTTACTATAATATTATGAAATATCCTGACGACTTTATAAACAAGGTTATATGTGGCGATTGCTTAGATGTTATGAAAGATATACCTGATAATAGTGTTGATTTAATTTTGACTGACCCACCCTATGGTATGAATTTCCAAAGTAATTATAGAAAAATAAAATATGATAAAATTAAAAATGATAATAATTTTCCTTTGTGGATTTTCGAAGAATTTAATCGTATTGCGAGAAAAGCCGTATATGTTTTTTGCAGGTGGGATAATTTGGGAGAATTGCCGAAACCAAAAAGTGTATTGGCTTGGGTAAAAAATAATTGGTCAATGGGTGACTTAAAACACGAACATGGAAGGCAGTGGGAAGCAATATGTTTTTATCCGCAAAAAGAACATGAATTTATCAAAAGAATACCAGATGTTATAAGGGCGAATAGGACAGGGAATAATTTACATCCGACAGAAAAGCCAGTTGATTTAATGATGCAGATTATTCAAGCTAATAAAGGAGACTTAATCCTTGACCCATTCCTTGGTTCGGGCACGACGGCGGTCGCCTGTAAACAACTTAAAAGAAATTATATCGGCATAGAAATATCAGAAAAGTATTGTAAAATAGCCGAAGAAAGGTTGAGACAAGAAATATTATTATAGCCATATAACAAACTTTATAAAGTTTTAAAAAAAACGGAGCAATATAAACTTTTATTCTTAAATTATTAATTAATAAAATGAATACTCTGCCAACAATTAAAACACTCCGAGAGGTTGCTAAACAATATACTCCTTCTAAAGATGTCTACCCAATGCTTTATAAATCATTTGATAAAGCGATGGATGGTGGCTTGAGGGAGGGCGATTTGGTAACTGTCTCAGGAGTTTCAGGCGAAGGGAAAACCAGTTGGACAAGAAACATAACAATTAATTTTAGCAAACAGAGTGTCCCAGTTTTATGGTTTTCTTATGAGGAAGACCCCTATTATTTATATGAAAACTTTAAGAAAATAGAAAAAAATCCTGAAAAACTTTTAGCCTATTCTCCCGTAGAATTAGTGTCTGGAGAACTAAAGTTCATAGAACAAGAGATAAAAGAAGCCGTAGAGGAAAAAGCTGTAAAAATTGTAATCATAGACCACTTACATTTTCTTATAAATCTTAGAAGCTCTTTGAACTCTTCATTGCTTATAGGTGGTATTGTCAGAGAGTTAAAGAAAATGGCAATAAAAAATAAAATAGTTATTTTTTTAATAGCCCATACGCGAAAAGTAAACCTTGGAGACGAATTGAGTTTAGCTTCTATTAGAGATTCTGCTCTTGTCGTATGTGAAAGCGATTATGTGTTTTTAATAGAGAGAAGACGTAAGAAGAAAACTGCAAGAGAAAAATTAGAATCTGATTATATTTCAAGTGGAGATAGACTTCTAAATGAAAGTCGAGTTACATTGGCTAAAAATAGGAGAACAGGCAGAATTCTTTATACAGATTTTGGCGTACATGATGGAAAGTTTTTACCGATAGCAAAGGAATACGATGAAGATACATTCAATTAATATTTAATATGGATATAACATTATTTTCTAATTTACTTAAAGAATCTAGGGATTCTGAAGTTCCAGGAGAACGATTGTCTTTCAAAAAAGCAATTAATTGTCTTATTGGTGATGGTAATAAACTTATCACATTAGTCGATGATAAAGAAATAAAAAAAGAGTTAGAATATAATGTTAAAAGATTACAACACTTTATAGATAATTATACATTGTATCCAAAACTCAAACTCAATGGGCTTAATGGGGATAACGATATATATGGCAAGACAATTCCCTTAATCCCTGTGTAATTATAGGTCATCCATAGCAAACACCTTGACAAGGTTTCAAAAATGGTGTATGTTGGAGATATTACACAATTATTAAAAAAACTAAAAAATATGAATTACATTTGGCTTATATTCACAATCGCTTGGTTCTTAATAAGTATTGTAACTTTCTGCATGGGAAATATTGGAATTGGTTTTATGTGGCTTTTTCTCGCTACGGGAAGTTTGTATGGATATCTCGTGAGAACTTGGGAAAAATAATTAAATGTGGGCATAAGTGGTTCCTAATTATTACTTGAAAATTTACCACTCGCCCCTAATAAGCAAAAAATGAGAGGCATAAGTAGTTCCTAATAACAATAATGGCGGACAGTTCGCTGTCTGCCATACTTAAAAAATTACTACTCGCCTCTAAAATAGATAATTAATAGTTGGCATAGGCAGTTCCTATAAAACAAATTCTAAACATTTTATTTACTGCCCGCCACTAGGGGGAAGTAGCTCAATTGGCAGAGCACCAGATTTTATACTTTTCGCCTTTAGCAAAAAAAGTTCCTAAAATATATCAGTTCTGGTGGTTGCAGGTTCGAATCCTGCCTTCCCCACAAATAATTAAATTAAAAAATGGAAATAGAAATAGGAACAGAATTAAGTTTTACGATAGTGATTTCAGTAATAGCTATCTGTATTGCTTTTACTAGATGGTCAAGGCATAAATGGAATAAAACACCTCTTGAATAATTAAATAAAAAATAGAAAAATGATATATCAAATTAAAGAGGAAACGATAAATGCTTTAATCTATCTTAAAAGGTGTCCTTTTTGTGGAGAATTACCGAATATTTCTTACGTAAATTATGATAGTAAGAAAGAAAGATATTTTATGAATAAGAAAGGATATTGGTCTAATGGGTGGATAATAGAATGTAAAAGTATGGGTTGTATCTTTAGCAGAACTACTCCTTTCGCCACCATTGACGATGCAGTCAAAAAATGGAATGCGAGAGAGAGCGTTTAACTCATTAACCCATCAATAATTAAATGAGGCACAATAAAAGATGGAAAAATGGGTTAAATAGTTTGTTAGTAAAGTATTAAAAAAATGGCAAATTACGGATATTTATATAAAACTATAAATAAATATAATGGAAAATTTTATGTTGGAAAACGAAAAGGAAAATTTGACACAGATTATTATGGAAGTGGAATTGCCATAAAAAATGCTATTAAAAAATATGGAAAGGATAGTTTTTGTATGCGACTAATTGATTGTGCTGAAACAAGTGGAAGATTGAACCAAATGGAAAAAGAATATATTGCTTATTGTCGGAAGAAATATGGTAAAGAAAGATTATATAATATATCTGATGGTGGTGATGGTGGGGCAACGATGACAGGTCGTAAACATTCTCGCGAATCAAAAGAAAAAATACGTTTAAGTCATTTAGGTCAGCCTTCTGGGATGAAAGGTAAACATTTTTCTAAAGAAGCAAAAGAAAAAAGTAGGAAAAGTCATTTAGGAAAAACTACATTTAATGGCAGGCACCACACGAAAGAAACAAAACAAAAAATGAGAAAGGCTAAATTGGGCATTAAAAGAAAATCATTTACCAAAGAACATAGAAAAAATATATCTAAAAATCATGTAGGCATGAAAGGTAAAAAACATACTCCAGAAACATTAAAAAAATTGAAGAGAATAGCAATAGAAAGATATAAGAACAACCCAAATTGTGGATTTAGAAAAGGTCATATCCCATGGAATAAAAAAATTAACAAAATAAATATATGAATAAAGCAACAATCCGATTATTTAAAGCATTACCAATAACAACGAAAAAGAAAAAGACTAATAAAGATTTATTGGTAAAAACTATCAAGAAAGGTTTTATATTTTCTCCAGAAGTTATTCATAATTACTCAAATTATGACGAACTGATTAAGATGGTAGAGGAAGTAATTGGAATAACGGGCGAAAAATTAAATAGCTCTTTCCACAAATCTTGGACCAAGGTAAAAGATGCTAGCATGGAACAATTAGTGGTTGAGCAATTGGCGCACTATCTTACTACTTATGGCAAAGAGCAACCCGCAGAGTATGTAGAAGAAAAGGAAAAACAATGGGGAGTAGATAATTTAGGCGGAAAAATAATTGGATTAGGAGATTTCGAATCGGATAAAGTGGGTGGTAATTATGTTTATATTCCCAAAGAGAAACTAGAAATTCCAGAGCTCGATATAGATGGAATAAGATTAGTGGTCATAAAAGGATATACCAAAAAAGAATTAAAAGAAAAATTATTAAACTTGCTTGGCATGGGAATCGCTTTGGGCGAGGATACAATTCAGGATGTATTAGATGTAGCTACTTTTGTTGAGCTAGATGAAAAAGATATTGAGGGAGTTAAGAACAAAGAAGTCAAGGCAGCCCTCTATGATTATTTGAATTTATTGCCAGAAAATCCAATTGAATTTTTAAGATTTCTTGTTTATAAGACAACAGACAAAACTCTTTTAATTAAAAGTCGTAGCTTAATAGAAGAAATTAAAGAAGGCAAGAATGGCATTGTCAAATTACTTAACGAATATGAGAAAAAATATGGCTTGAATAGATTGGCTGAGATATTTTACAGATTTAAGCCACTATTCTTAGCCATGAGAACTACCAAGGGGTCAAAGAAGATAATAAATAGGATAAGAAGATTGGCAGTAGCAAACCACAAACCATTACCAGAAGACTATCTGAATAGTATTACTGCTAAATTGAAAAAAGGAAAAAAGATAAATAAAGTTGAGTTGGAAAAAGAGCTGGATAAAGTTAATACTTTCAGAAAGATTAGGTTGGCTTATGCTCTAAAATTCAGAACTAAAGACGCTGAGTCAATCTTATATCGCATACGGAATGGACGAGGATATGCTACTAGCTTTAGTTTTAACGAACAAAATGCGGCCAAGAGAACATTAGACATTGTGATTGGTTCAATTGTTAAAGATGTTAGTGGGAATGTAAAGGGTAAGAAAATTTATATCCCCGAACATATAACATATAGTTTACCAGCTACTGAAAAACAATTCACAGGGCAATTTCCATCAGGAACCTATGTGTCAATTCCTAAAGATATGCTTGTAGGTATTAATTGGGGAAATGTGAAAAATTATAGCATTGATTTAGATTTATCCTTAATCTCGCCTGAAACAGGAAAGATTGGTTGGGATTCTGCTTATAGAACAGAGGATAGAAGTATATTATTTTCTGGCGACATAACAGATGCTACGGGAAGAAATGGTGCGACAGAATTGTTCTATATAAAAAAGCAAATTAAAAAAGCTTTTATACTTCTTGTCAATTACTATAACTTTGATAGCGAAATAGAAGTGCCATTCAAAATAATTGTAGCACAAGAAAAAGCAGATGACTTTAGGGAGAACTATATGGTAAATC
>Ga0307928_10002493_pt1 | contig 14126 bp, 10 predicted proteins | sample AceLakmetagen232_FD_201815 | JGI IMG/M metagenome (GOLD analysis project Ga0307928, IMG submission 201815) | Saline water microbial communities from Ace Lake, Antarctica - #232 | ecosystem: Environmental > Aquatic > Non-marine Saline and Alkaline > Saline | place: Antarctica: Ace Lake... | reverse complement strand
TTTATTAAAAATAATAGGCATCAAGAATTACTTAGTCGGGGGGTGGTTAAAAGTGATGCCTATTATTCTTTAAAATTCTGATGTATTTAAATCTTATGTATCAAAAAGGAGGACCATGCTCTCTATAGTGGGATCTAAGCCTCCAACTTGTTCTAAACTTACATCAATTGAAATGCTTGCGCCAGAATGAATAAAGTCTGATGCAGTGGTTACTGAGCCAGCAACATAATCTTCTTCTGGGACAACAGCATCATCATTTACCCCATCTAATGAAACTGTATATGTGCAATTATCTAAATTAACGCCAGATACTTTAAGTCTGCAACTGGTGATTACTCCTGGAGAACTAGAAGTACTCTTAGTAGTTGTAGTCATAGAGCCAGAAGTTTTACCAGTTGCAAGTGTGAGAGCCCCAGCAGTAACCTGAGAGTCGCTCAGTTCAAAGATATCTGTCTCATCATCATCAAATGGGAAGGCCCAAGAATAATGATAGCCTGCGGTGGATGAGATGTTCTCTATGCGATGTTCTGTATTAACTCTTGCCTTTAAGATTGTTACAATAGTCTGTTCTTGTTGGAATTGTACTTCTGTTCTACACTCTGGAAATACATGGCTATACTTGTATACAATATATTCATCGTGAATCTGTTGAGGTGGAAGTGAAACCCAGATTGAATCTGCGGGCTTTAATGTAAGAAGCATTTGATTTGTGATGAACTTTCCTCTAATGGTTGGATCTTTATTTTCTGCGGTCAAGGCTGTGGCCTTTGCATCTACTTCAGTAGAGGTATTTGCACGAGTATTTTTAATCACTGATTCTCTCTGACCATAAGTGCTTATAGAATCTGCGTCTTCTGCCGTGGAAATGATTGGTAGTCCCTCATCTGTCTGACCAATAAAACTCAGTTTGTTTTTTACTTCTGCAATATTTCCTCCAAAGTATTCCATTGTTTTATAATTGCTAATCACAATTGCTTCATCAAGGTTTTCAACTGATCCACTTTCAAAAAAGTGCAGATCAGAATCATCATCAACATAAGCATCATATCCAACTAATCCCAAAATCTCTTGAATACAATCCCACAAAGGTTTATCCACCCAATTAACTGTAACAGGAATTGTGCAAGTAGCAACATTAACTACGGTAAAATCTTCTGCATATGTCCCCATTAATTCTGTTATTACTTCTGAGGCTGCGACTGCTGAATATGATTCACTTACAATGAAATCCATTAATCTGCCACCCATCTGTTGACCAGTTAATACCATTACATTTTGCCCATTCAATATCTTAGGCCAAACTTTTGTAATGTACCCTCTAAATTTAAGATCTGTAGAGCCGGGAGATGTACCCATAGTTAGTTCAACTTCTTCGTTACCAACATAAGATTCAGAGAATTCTCCTTTAGGGTTAGATAATGTTACAGAAAAACTTCCAACTTCTTGGTTAGCACATTTAGTAAACTTGGCAGATTGAACATATCTTGAAACATCTACATGATCTGCCCAGATTGATCTGTATATTTTATCCTCCCTAGGAATCCAGATAAATATCTTCTTTGTATATCTCGCCATGTTTACCTTTCTTCTTTCTTTACTGCATATTTTCCTAAATTCTTAATAGGATTAAAATTATGAATAAGTGCGTGGCAGTTTAAACAAACAATCTCTAAGTTATCTAAATCATTATTTTTACGATTTAAATCAATATGATGAACAATCAATATTTTTTTATTATCAAAACCACAACGATTACATTGAGGTGGATAATTATCAAATGCTTTTTTTCTATATCCCCCAATCCCATTTTTATAATTTGGGTTTTTCTTTCCCTTCTTAATTTGAGAAAGTTTATCTTTTGTAGCTTGAGAATGCTTGAATCCAAAATGAACTTTACTCAACTTTTCTTTTACAATAAGTGAAGTCTTTTTTCCTTTGTTCCAAGGGATATATCCTTTCTTAAATCCTATCTTCTTTAGGTGAGAAATCCTCTGACCTTTTAATGAATCACTTATTTTCTTCTTAATTTTTATGGATCTCTCTTTACCATATTCTTCTTCATATGTTTTTCCTTTTCTATTGTATCTCATCTTAATCAAAACAAGGAACGCATCCATCGCAGCAAGTATCAAAATATGCATCTAATGTGTATAGGGCATGCAATGCAGTTCTATCACAATCTTCCATATCTAAATCTAACCATACAGATAAACTTTCATTTTCTGTTAAATTTGTAAGAGCATATGCTGATGTTGTAAGCACATGATATTGAGAGTTATTATCTTTGCTTGCACTAATATTCATACAAGTAGGCATAGTCTGATTCAATAAAATTGCTATCTCAAAGTCACGATTTGCATCATATGTGATGTTGAAAAATGGGGTTGTAGAGTTTTGGCCATAAGGGGTAACATTCTTACTTGAAAGGGTAGTTGGGAAAAACTCTATATAATCATATGCCTGGCTAAGATTAATCTTACTGTGGGTAATGTTGATAATCCTTGTAATGCTTGTGTTTGTAGTCACGTTCATCTCAATCTCTGTGTCATTGTAATATTCAAAATACCAATTAGATATATTAAACATTCCAGATGAATTTGATGTAATAACAATAGGCACTTGATAATCTCCATGCGACGCTGGGCTTTGGCCCCATTCTACAAATAAGCTTGATAAATTTAACAAAGCTTCGCTAGAGTTGGAAGTAAAGTTAATTGGGATTAAGCAAGTAGAGTCAGTGCATTCATATTGCTCCCAGTAATTTACGCCTGCGCGGAAATGAGTTGTAATTGATCCATCAAATTCACTAGAGTTTGTGTATGCTTCTTGGTTTCCAATATATAATTTAAGATCATAAGGATAAGGTGCAACTGCAGTGGTTGATTTATTCTGAGTAATTGTGAATGGCTCGCCCGCATAAGTTAAATTCAATTCACACCAGATGTCATCTCCTACTGAATGTGTGCCTGCGAAGTTATTTGTTGTTGAATTGACAACGGAGGAGTTATAGACTTCAAAATCTGTATAACAATTCCATCCATCGTTTGGCCAGTCAAGAGATCTGTTTCCTCTTGGGGTTACATTGAAGATTCTTGTATTCCATTTTGGTTCAGACTCAGATTCTATACCCACAGCATCAACAGCAGTTGCTACAAGACTTCCACTACCCCCACTTTGAAACATAGCCTTTTGGGTTACAAAGGTTAAGATGGTTCCATCATAAGAAGCAGTTTTATAATATGGATAACAAACTCCTCCACTTATAGTGCGGAGACAATATGCAACATCAGGCAATAAAACTTGCGAGTATTCAGATAAGTTAAATGATGTGTAATAATTAAGACCATAACCAGACGCAGTCTTTGAAGCTAAGGCAGTACCAGTTCCACAAGCCCCACGATATACTGTAATTACAATATCACTACAAGTAGAGTGGCTACCTGCCCCATATAAATTAGAGATAATGCTCTTTTGTTTAACTGTAAAATCCATATCATAATCTGCTGGTCCAGCAGAGGTATCAAATGGGACAAGATAACTATCAGTAGTTGCAGTAATATTATAGCTAGGAGCATTCCAAACTAAGTCGCATGAACCAATATCTGCGGTGTGGTTATGTAAGGTTAAACCAACAACACATTCTACTTGCATCTGCGGGCAAGTGGTATTTGTAACCCAAACATAAGTATGATTATCCTGGAAATCCCATCCATCAGCTTTGATTGTATATTCTAAATCAGTATCACTTGTATTAGTCAAAGTTGAATCTTCAATCTTTGTTTGCCATCCCTTGAAATACCAAAAGTCATTTGTTGAAGCGGTTGCAGGGTTTGTAGTAAAGTTAATCAAACTGTCACTGATAATTGCTATCTCTGTGATATTGACAACAGATACATCTGCGTCGGTTGGATCTCCTTCATCCCAATTAAAAGTGACATTACTCCAAGTGATGTTATCAAAATAAACTTTCATATCCCCTACATCAGAACCACCTTGAACAACTGTTACATCCCCTGTGCCTAAGGCTAGTGTAAAATTATCCATAGTGAAGTCGCTAATATTAAATGTAAGTGGGCCGCTGTTTGCATCATCTACGGCTCCCCCTACACCTCGACCTCCGGGACCAGAAGTTAAAGTTAAGCTTCCATCTTCAAAGTTACCTGTAGTTGTTCGGATAATTAGATCTCCCCCTACTCCGCTGTTACAATTAGTTACAGTTCCTTCATCTCCTCCTCCAGAAGTACTTGCATTCATAACTACAGTTGAGCTTGAGATATTAAAATAGTCTCCAATTATCCAAAGGACTCCACCAGCATTGCAGTAATAAATAGTGGTATCCTGGATTGTTTTAATATTTGAATTGTTTATAAACATACTAGATTGGAACTTAAAGTCTGACATACCTCCATCATCACCTTCACTACCATCCTCTACGCCAGGGTTTCCAGCTGTTGCTGTAAAGTTTGAATTGCTTAGTTTCATGTCTGTTCCAGAAATAAGTAAATTACTTGCACTACCACCATCTCCTGTTTCATCCCCGCAAGCACTACCATCTCCTCCATCTCCTCCATTAAAATATAAATCTGCATTAGTTAAAATAGAATGATTAAAGTATAGGAATAAACCGTTAGATTTGCCCCCAGGTTTACCACCACCCGCAGTACCAGAACAAGATGAGTCTGCATCTCCAGCCCTTCCAAATGAGAAATTTCCTTCACCTGTAAAACTTAATGTGTCAGAGGCATTTATAAGAATAGTCCCACTATCCCCTCCTGGATCATCGCCATTTTCATCATCACCTTCAGCCAGCGCATCAGCTTTGCTTCCAGTCCCAGATAGAAAATTAAAATCTGCAAGTGAAATTGTTTCTCCAATAAAATTTATTGACCCACCTGCAATTCCTGGGGAGTCTGCTGAATTTCCATATCCTGCACCTCCTTCAACATCTACATCAGGAGTTCCACCATCTCCTGCAGTTAAATCTATTTGCCCATCTGAAACTAACTCTTCACTTATAGTAAAATTAACGAGTCCTGCTGCGCCTCCAGCCCCCTCCACATCACCATAATTGTCTCTAGAAGCTTGTCCATCTCCTCCATCTCCAGCTAAAAAATTAAAATTACTTGAATCATTTAAATAAACAGTAGTTGCAGTAATAGAGATAATAGCATTCCCTCCAGCTCCACCATCTGCACCATAATTCCATGGCCATGTTGTAGGGCCAGTTCCACCTTCTGCGCCATTTCCTGCAGTTAAGGTAAAATTAGTATTGTAAAATCCGATTGTTCCTAAGACTGCTAAGTTTAAAATTACATCACCACCCTTACCCCCAGTTGTTTCTGCTGAAGGAGTTGTAGCATCTGTGCCAGAGAAATCAAGAGTTGTATCTTCAAATATCAATGAAGCGGCAGTGATTGAAACAGTTATTGAATTTCCATCATAAGGGAAAGAAGCATTTGGTTCTGTGGCAGTTTTTGTAAAATCTACATTATGGAATATTATGATTACTCCTGTATCTGTAAAAGTCTCAGTATCTAAATCTACTGTGCCTGTGCAGTATTTCATGTCCCCAATAGTTGTGCAATCTGCGGCAACAAGACTACTCAGTAAGCAAAGTAAGATTCCGAATAAGAGTAGCCGTTTCATTGGTATTCACCTGTAATTGTTAAATTGAAATCATGTGCAAGGATCTCGCGGGGGATACTAATGTATCCGGTGTTTGAAGTATTTAGCTGTTTCGTTGTGGTTGAATCATTGAAGGCAGTTCTATTTGCTAAGTCTACTGCTTTATCCTTTAAGTAATAATTGAAAGGTTGTTCTGGCAGATCCATACCAGAAAGATTATATTTTATATAAAAGGCATAAACTAAAAATTCACCAGGCCCCTGATAAGAAAAATTAAAAGGGACTTCACAAGTTTGCTCAGTCTTACAATTAGCAGTTCTATAGCTATTTACTGCAGAAGTTAATGTCTTTGCTGCATTCATTTCAGTGACATTAGACCAACGCATATCAATTGTGCCATCATTTCCGACATCAAGTGTGACATTCTCAAAATTGTCTGCGTAAAAACCAGTTGTTGTACTTACTTCAAATCCAGTGATTGCAGCAGGCATAGCTTCAAAGTACCACATCCATCCTTTATCTCCAGAAGCATACCCTGTTGTAGAATTGAATTCCGCTTTCCATCTGAAATCTGGGCCAGATGAAGTGAAATTGTATTCTGTAAAAGCAGTTATATCATTTGATAGATTCACCTCATACCAAGTTCCATTGTTGGAAACATAGAAATTAGTGTCTATCCCAGATAAATTTGTGTACCCAGACCTAAGATAAACTTTAGTTACATTCGCAGATTGAGTTAATGTATTGCTAAGAATCTTGCTATCTGAACCATTTGAATAAACAAATCCAATATTATCTAATATTTCTGCTGTTGATGCAGAAGTATTAATATTTGAAAGGTTAGTAAATAATTCAGCATAAGTTGAAGGGAGATAGTATAACCCTACCAATGTATTAATAGCTGGATTAAATGAAGGGATTGTTATATGCTTTAAGTAAGATTCAAAAACAGAAGAATTATCCATATTGGTGGTATTCAAATATACACTAATAACTTGTCCTACAACAATAGGTGTGGGTGGATAATCAATGTTTACTTCTTCAAAAAAGTAATTTATACTACCTTCATCTAAACCATTCACTTGACCAAATGAAGTTATTGTGCCAGACAAATAAATATCATCATAGCTAGAGTTCCCAATGTCTAAGTAAAGATCTTCTGGATTATAAATTGCATCTCTCTTAAACTCTATATTCCTGATAGTTATATTGTATCCTGCGTCTGCGGAAAAGTTGAATGGGATTGTTGTAAATTGCGTTGTCACATTGGTAATCTCAGTTAGATTATTGAATAAAGTAACATTAAATTCAACAATTGTCCAAGAATTTACTGATGTAAGATTGAAATCTTTATAGCCATTGTTCCCCATATCAATAGATAAATTTGCTGTAGGGGTAGCCCCACTTGTCTTTACCTGCAAACTCATTGTGGCCATATCTAAATTAGAAGCATTCCACATTGTAAGGTTTATGAGTTTAGATGGGCTTATATTATATTCTTTTGAACTTCCAGTCATATCATCAAATTGAGTTAATACTCTTGGATGCTCATCACCTAATCCATCAACTGTAATCTCTATAAGATCTAGCCAAGAATCCAAATAAGGAGAGCTATTTGTTTCATTGTCTTGATTCATAAAATAATAAAGGAGTTCTGATGAGTTTGTGATGTTTAGGTAATTGCTTAGATTTATCAAGAAACTTTCGTTTGTGCAAGTATAATTGTATCCATACAAGGGATGCGCGATATTAAAGCACATTGTTTGATTTGGGGTGACATTAGCCTGCTCATCAAATTCATATCTTACACTCGCATTATAATATCCATCAAGAGTGAAATTCCCGCTTGCCGGATCTACTGCTATAACTGAATAAGTCTGCGGGCCTGTAGTTGGATTGAAATAAACTCTAAGCTGAGATCTAGTCGCATCCCATTCGGCTTTCTCTACAAATGCGAGCTCATCACACCAGCTTACCTTCATATTATATTTGAAATCAACTGAGCAACCAAGATTGGAATAGTCTGTGCCAGCCAAAGGTTTAGCATTAATTCTCCAGACAAGCTGATAATTGCTAGCCATTGCAGGATCAAACTCAATCGTGTAATCTTCTGGAAATTGGTCAAAAGGAGAAGAGTCTGTGATCAATGCGGTCTGTGTTAGAGTGCCACCGCTTCCTGAGGCGTAAGGATATGCGTAGTATGGGGTGTTCTTACTAATCTGGATACTTCCATCAAGATCAGTATAATCTAGGCTTACAAGCGTTCTCTTGCGGTCTAGGGGTTCAAAGTAATCATCAACATAACAGCGTGTCGCAGTTGTTCTAGAGCAAATGCTTGTGTCTGCGACCTTGATTAGATTTAAATAAGTGCGCTGGCGATAAACCAACCAGTCTTCTTCAAGTCCAATATAACGCCCCGAATAGAGTGTCCATTTGTCCTCGGTATATTTCCATCGTAGGAAATCGCTGATCCCTCTTGTAATAAATTCAATCTTCTCATTTTCTGCATAATCAAGCATGATATAAGTTGCGGCGGGGTTATCTATTAACATCTGGCGATAATCGTCTGTAAAGATTGTTGCGCCTGCGATGACTAATAAAATAAGAATTGTTCCTGACCATCCAATTGTTTGAGTTTTATTTACCATTTTCAATGCCAGTATCCAGTCCAACTATCCATATATTGTTTCTCTTTCTTTGGAGGACCATGTTTAAATGAAATGTCTATTGTATATTTATAATCTCTCCTTGCGCCACCAATTGCTATAGGCCAAGAATATTGACTACTAGAATAAAGCCTAGTGATTGTACCAGATAATATAACCTCATTTCCTGAAGCTGTGGCTGCCACTCCTGAAACCCCAGAAGTAATCGCTGCAGCAATATTTGTTGCTGTTACATCATTGCTTGTTACTGCATTGAAATCTGCGCCTTCTGTTAAAGTAGTTCCGTTAACAATAACTGTATCATTATTTGCAGCGCCAAGCACATAATTATAAACATTGATCTTATGAGGGAGAATTGTGCGTGGATATTTCACATTAGAACTGAAGTCTCTTGAGATGTTTACCTTATCAACAACATACCATTCCCAATTATCATTAGCAAAATAAACATTAACCCATCCAAGTCTTGTTAAATTCCAGATAGCATTTCTATATCTTTCTGCAGTTAAATGTTCATCAGACAAAATTAACCCTTTCATTCTTAATGTCTTTGAAACCTTCAAGTCTTGAGAGAATATAGTTGTAGGAAATTTAAGGTGGTATTTATAACTCGCACCAAATAAAGAATCAAAAGTGCAACCTGCACTCCTAATTGCTCCACCAAGCCTAACAGTTTTGCCTTCTCTATATCCAGTTACATCTGGGATATCTGAATTAATTGCGCTAATTATTGAGTCTGCGGCTTCTTCAGCATTTTTATTTCGTACTTCAAAGTCAATCCCATTAGAGATAGTAGTCCCATTTATTGTGATTGTTCCTACAACTTCCCACCTATACGGAGTCACTGTTAAAAGTTGATTTGTTAAATGTGACCATCCGCTAAATTGAAAAGTGTGAATTCCAAGATCACTTTCCTTTTCATCTTGAACTTCAATATCTGCAGTAAAATTCTCTTCAATGGTATCAACATAAATTTTCGCAATTCTATCTGGATTTCTTACTACGACATTTCTAGTATAAACTGTAGTTGTTGTAAATTTAAGTGGGCTCTTTAGTGTAATTGTATCTCCTGAGACTCCAACTACTTCAATTATCTCTCCCTGATCTGTATACATAGACCAATAATCTCCAGATCCATAAATTCCAAAAGAAGCTGCAGCACCAATAACATCAATTGTTCTAGTGCCTTTAACTCCTCCGCCTGAAAGAGTCCAAGCCAGTGCAATCTGGATATCATTTGGAGTATAATCAGAGTTCTCTGCAACTTGAGTTATCCAAGCAAATCCCATATCCATCTGCCAAGTAACGCCAGTCATTCATACTCACCTATCATTTCTCCAGATTGATCAAAAGTATCTTCTGGATCAAATTCAATTCCTTTAACTTTTTCATATTCTGCATAGCGTAAACTTAATTGGACATCATATTTATTTGTATTAAAAGTAGACTGACCTGTTGCTAAATATGGTTGAATAGCTTTTCTAGTAATCTTTACACTTTTTATTAAAAACCAATTTGCTAAATTCCTATTAACTCCCCAAAGGAGATGAACCCATCCACCTCTTATTAAATTCCATAAAGCATCCTTATATTGTTTAGATGAAGCGTGTGAATCTGAAACAAGCACACCAGTAATAGTTATTGTCTGCCCTACTTTAAGATCCATTTCAAAGAAACTTGTAGGATAAATGTCTCCAAAATCTTTCAATCCTACACCTTCTTGATCAGCTTTAATATCAGTAGTAAATGCATCAGATATCCCTGTAGGCATAATCCTAACCACTCGTTTCCAATTGTAACCATCATCCAAGTAACTGTGCCTAAATCTAAGGCAATCAAAAGTCAACGGTTTTTTCAAAGTCAATGTATCTCCACTTACAGAAGAAACTTCGACAACTTCATTAGCGCTAGTTAATAATGACCAAATCAATCCAGAACTTGAGTTTCCATAGCTAGCACCACCTGTAACTAATGTGATTGTGGATCCACCAGCAGTTCCATTTCCTTCAACTTCTAATATTCCTGCCCCATCTAAGTAATTATTGAGCCATACACAATTCATATCTAAGTTTAAGGCTGCGATTATTGCGCCTCCGGATTCCATACATTCTCACTTTCGCTAACTACTTTCCTATCTGTTGCAGATTCAATTGCTGCAGCTAAGTCTGCGCCAGGTATATTAACTTCCACAACCGTATAACCACCATATGCTCCAGGTGTTGCAGTAGAATAACCTCCGTTAGGTGTGTGCAATGTTCCCTTAACTGGATCGTATAAATTTTTCCCACCATAAATTGCAGAAGTAGGTAAATTTACATCACCTCCTCCACCAATGCCTAACTGCCCTTGAAGCCAATCCCACACTCCAGCAGCGGTATCTTTTACTTTTGTGCCTACATCTTCAAAAAAGCCTGTTACTTTATCTACTATTCCTTCTCCAACTGTTCCGACATCTTCATAATAGCTTTCTGGAAATGCAGTTGAAAATCCTTGGCCTCCTTTTGTAAGGACTCCTGATTCTTTGTCATAAGTATCACCATAGGTTGGAGGGGTAAAAACATTTTCTTTTTTTCCACCCCCAAATACTTTTTGAAGCCATTCCCATGTCTCTTTAGCTTTAGTAATTATTCCATCTAGTATTCCTGCCATTCCTTCTTTTAAAGAACCCCAAGTAGAGGTAAATCCTGCAACTACCTTCTTAGATATCCCTAACAAGAAATCAGTTTTCTGTAGTCCTAAATCAAATATCTTAAATTCTTTAGAAGTAGCTTTAACTGCGGCGTGTAATCCAGATCCCTTAAACGCCTTTTCAGTCTTCTTTGTTTGCTTAGCAAGATTCTTTTGCTCCTTTCTCGCTTTAACCATCCTATAAATTAAGTATCCTATCGCTGCAACTACAGCAATTATCGCAAGAAGCCAGCCAACAGTAATACCCAATACTGGAACAACTGCGGAAAATGCAGCACTTATGGATGCGCTTGCTGTCTTTCCAGCTGCGGCAAGTCCTTTAAACGCCGACGCACCCCCGCCAGCTAAAGGTATCATCCCTTTCTTAGATAATGGGAGAAGGGCTACATTTAATCCTACTAGCTTTTTTGTAGTTGTACCGGCAGATTTACCCATTGTAGCAATAGCCGCCGCAGTTTTGAGTGCACCAGTCCGTGCCTTGGGAAACATCATAAGCGAAGATCCTATGGCTAACATAAATGACCCGAATATAAATCCTAACTTACCAAGTACTGCAAGGAATACAACAATCCCCCCTATAACCATTTTCATTGCAGGAGACATATTTTCTATCCAATCAGAAATTTTATCAAAGATAGGTTCTATCGCTTTTATCACTGGCAAGAACAATTTCTTCATAGTATTGCCCCACTCTTCAGTTAAATTGCGGGCCTGTATTGCAGGCTGTAAAAATCCCATCATAACTTTATTTAGATTTTGGCCTGCGAACATAACTCCTAATGCTTCCATTCTGAAACCACGCAAGCCGTGTGTGAACATTTTAAGTTTTAACGCGCCTCTAGCGAAAGAATTGGTAAACTTCGCACCCCCCTGGGCCATTTTTTTTAATTCTTCTTGAGGCATACGGATTGCTCTTCCAAAAGAATTATATCTATCGGAGATTTCATTAGCAACGATTCCTTCTTTATGAAGCAAGTCTATCCTTTTTTTCTCTTCCGCTGTTTGTTTTCCTCTTGGAGATTCTTTTGCCTTACGAGCATTAAATTTTTTAAGATCCTCATTGGCTCGCAAACGAAGATTATCCATTTTTTTATTGATCCGTTTGTTCTGCTCAATAGCCTGTAAATGAGATTTATCTAGATTACTTCTATTTCTTTTATTGATCCGTTTGTTTTGTGCAATAGCTATTGCATGTGTCTTATCTATAGCCTTTACCCCCTTCTTATCTCTCTGATATTTTTCACCTATAGCTTTAGTTTGTAAATTGTCTAATTGTTTTTTTGCTCCTTCTGCGGCCCTCCATCTAGCATTTTTAATTTTCTGTGCTTCATCATCAATTAGTTTTTGAGATCCTGTTGTTTGAGGTTTAATTTTATTGATGTGGGCTTGTGAGATAAATGCATCTGGCTTTAGTGCTTTTTCCCATCCTTTAGATAACCCCTTAGGAGGAGACACAGTTTTTAATATCTGATTTTCTAACTTTGAAAAAGAAGTCATATCAGGAAGTGCTTTTTTGATAGCAGTACCAGCCTTATTTAAGTTTACATCTGGCTTCCAACCCTTACCCACTTTGAAATCAAGAGACTTTTTAACCTTTTCAGTATCCTTAATAACATTGGATACTCCAGAAGTAACAAACTTCAAAATAAAATCTAGTTGTGTTTTGTCCATCTTACCTCTTTCTAAATGTTTTTGACCCCTTACTCATCTCTGGTGGTGAATTACTTTTGTCAATCTTTGCTTCCTTCTCAATTAGCTTTAGATAAGCCATGAACGAAGTTACTGGCATTCCAAGTTTTCGGCCAAGTGTTGACCTCAGCTGGCCTTTTTCAAAAGAGTAAATAACAATTTCTTCACCAACCACATCTGCCCTAGTTAACCCAACTCTGGTTTGGAGCATGTAGCAAGTGAAGGCATATTGTTCTCTTACGTCTTCTCGCATCATTTGTTTGACGCGACTGTGTTTTATTGCTGAGGCGGGGACCCCGATGCTTTAAGTTTAGCTAAATTCTCATCAACTTTCTTTGCATCGGTAGGTGTAATCCACCCTAATTCTTTTGCTAATGCTGTGAAGATTTTATCATAGTTTTTAATTATGAAATTATTTAATGAACCCCTAAGCTCATCTTGCTCAAGGTTCTGTGCCACTGTCAGATCTGCCAATTCACAATCTTTAACTTCATTCCAATATGGTAGGAAAGTTCTAAAGAATATTTGTGTCATTGCATTTCCTATGGTAGAAACATTATCTTCACTTATTTGGCCATTTGCGCTTGCGGCGCTTGCTGACATTACTTTAGCAAGGTCATTAACTCTCATGTTGAGTTTATATTCCTTACCTTCTATTTTTAATACAAGATCACTTCCAACATAATCTGAAAATAGATCCTTTACTTCATCTGGTTTGTAACTTCTCATCCTTTGTTCCTCCACCAAAAGTTTTTAATTCTTCTGGTTCTCCTTCTTTTTTACGCTCAAGCAATAATGCATTAAGCGCGATTTCAACATTTTCTAATCTGCGGGCCGCGCTTTCATTACTGCCATATTTCTCTAGCAATAATTTCATGCCTTCAGCCATAGCGAGACACATTTTGTTATCAAAGAATAACTTAGCTATACTGATATACTGATTGATTAAATCATGTGGCATATCATACACAACCAACTTATCTCCTTCTACCATTCAAGTACCTCTTTCGTGGGCATCATAAAATTATGTATTCCACACAGACTATCCATTCCTTCTTTAATCAAAATTAATTTAAAAGTGGTTAGGTGTTGAACTGCAGTTAGTTCAACCATCTTTAGTAATTGTCCTCTGTGTAGAGATCGCTTACAAGACATACTGCGCTTCCAGACCACATAACTCTGCCGTCTGCGGGCAATGAAACTTCTCCACCGCTCAGGAACCAAGCATTGTTAAGTAAGATATGCTGAGTGCGTGTGCCATCAGATACGTCAAATAAAACTGCTTTGTCTTCCCTTGCGCCAGTCTTTTCAGCTGCGGCTTGTCTTGACCAGGATGTTGCTACAGTTGTAGTTGAACCATAGAACTGATTAAACATAGTCATGTCATCCATAACCATTGTGAAATCTACCTTGACCAATTCAGGTCTGCTCTCGCCTTTTAGCTGTGTGCCAAAGACA
>Ga0307928_10002492_pt1 | contig 14132 bp, 30 predicted proteins | sample AceLakmetagen232_FD_201815 | JGI IMG/M metagenome (GOLD analysis project Ga0307928, IMG submission 201815) | Saline water microbial communities from Ace Lake, Antarctica - #232 | ecosystem: Environmental > Aquatic > Non-marine Saline and Alkaline > Saline | place: Antarctica: Ace Lake... | reverse complement strand
AATGAAATATTTAAATGAATTTGTGTTACCATCTCTTTCTGCGATAACGGTGTATCCGTGTGGTAGCAGGACTTCTCTTATGTCTGATATTCTTCTAGTGTATGACAAAATCCCCTCTGCTGCCATTTCATAGTTCATGATACTTCCGCAAACAATAATTAAATACACAATCTTTCTTAATTGAGTCCCATCCTTGAATAAATTTAATAGCTCTGCATTTTTCATGGCCCCTCCAAAGTTAAGATTATTGATTTATTAAGAGTATACCACTTCTAAATATATTTGCAAGTTATTTATTATTTTCTTGACAAAGAAACTCAAAAGGTTATAATAAGGGTATAAACATTAATTATTAAAAAGAAGGGAGAAAAAGCGGTGATAGAAAATTTAAAGTTGTTAAACGCAATTAGAGCCAACGGGTTAAAGCAAAAAGAGTTTGCACACCTTGTTGGTGAGTCTGCTTCTACTGTTTCAAGGGTTATTAGGGGATGGGTAAATCTTAACGAAGCGAATAAGCTGAAATATGCGAAGGTTCTTGGATGCAAGGTAGAAGATCTTTTCACTGTAGATGAAGAAGAAGAACGTGCATATAAGGAGAGGTGGAAAAATGACTGATAAAATCATGCCAATAAACGAAGTATTATATCAGATCCAGACCACGCTGAAAGCTCCCAAAAATCAGTATAATTCTTATGGAAAGTACAATTACCGGAGTTGCGAGGATATTCTTGAAGCTGTAAAAAAAGAATTGCCATATGGGGTTAACCTCCAAATAACAGATGAAATGGTACAGCTTGGTGATAGATACTATGTAAAAGCAACTGCTGTTTTGACTAGTGGGACGGAGAGTCTTGCAGTTTCGGCAAGTGCAAGGGAGCCATTGAACCGCAAAGGCATGGACGAGAGCCAAATAACAGGTGCAACGTCCTCTTACGCCCGTAAGTATGCCTTAAATGGATTGTTTTGTATTGACGACACTAAAGACCCCGATGCCACAAACGACCACGGAGATAAGGTACAGCAGGTCAAGGATGCTTTTGTTGGCAGTAAAGAACAACCCCAAGAAAAACCTCAATACAAGACCACTCTAATCCCCACAGGCCATGATGTTCCAAAAGGATATTGGGACAATTTTAAAACAGACAAAGAGCTTGCATACCAAATCTTGAGAGACACATCCGGTTTAAGTGGTAAAATTGGAGTTATGAAAAACGAGTTTGGCAAATGGTGCATAGGCACAGAAGAAGAAGATATTCCACAATAAAAGGAGAAAGAAATGGTAGAATATGACAACGCATATTGCGCACTGGCAAATGCTAAAATTGGTCAAAAAGTTATGCCCGTAAGCCACTCAGAAGGTAGCGGCCAGTTTATAACCAAAAAGGAACTCTCGTGTTATGATGACGGAGTTAAAATTATTCAAGGATTTAACCAAAAATGGAAAATAATACAAAACAAGGAGAAAACAATACAAAACAAGGAGAAAACAATGAACGTATATGAAGCATTAGCAAAAGCAGAAATTGGTGATAAGGTAATACCAAAAGGATATGCGGGGAGGAGTTCACGCTGCTACATAATAAAAGAACCGTTATGTTATGATGGGGGGGCATCGGTGATGAGTGAACTTAATAGTGAGTGGGTTATAGAGAAATCGAAGGTACCAGTAACAATCGACGGTGAATAATTTGAAATAAGCAAAGAGTCTGCTAAGTCATTTAAAGAGTCAATTAATAAGGTTAAATTATAGGGAGAGATTATGAGCAAAACAAAAGCACATACAAGATATAAGAATAAAGACGGGAAAGTCGTCCCAGGTGTAACAACAATTTTGGGTAATCTGGGTTGGAACACCCGCACTCTGATGGCATGGTCAAGAAGGGAAGCTCTTGAGGGTAATGATCCTGACAAAATCAGAGACAACTCTGCTGATATCGGAACACTCGCCCACTATCTCTGTGAATGTGACGCAATCGGAGCTGTGCCAGAAACAGATGAATACTCACCTGCCCATCTTGAGATTGCTAATAGATGTTATAATGCCTATCTTTCTTGGAAGAACCAGACCCAAATAGATAAAATAGAAGCAGAGATAAAGGTTGTATCTGAGAGATATCAGTTTGGTGGTCAAGCGGATATCATCCTAACCTCTGGCGACAAGCAGATTTTGATTGATTTAAAGACTTCAAACGGTGTATATCCAGAGCATCATGTCCAATCAGTTGCTTATATGAAGGCTTTAAATGAAAACGGGTACAACATATCAGAGATTTATATCCTGCATTTAGGGAAGGATGGAGAATTCACCCCATATCCGGTCACTAAACACCGTGATTTATGGAGAACCTTTAAACATTGTTTATGCTTGCATAAGCTTCATAAGGAGATAAAATGATTAATTACGATGAAGTATCAAACAGAATACATGAAAAGCACGACAGATCTATTGAAAAGCTTAGCATTGCTGTAGATATATCTAAAAAAATGGAAAAACTTGTTCCTGAATGTTGGAGCGTTGGTTTTAATCTTGGCACTGAAACACTTGATTTTGTTTCTATAACTGAAACAGAAACAGCGGTAACAGAATTTAAGGAAGTTTGCAAACATCTAAGAAGGATAACAGGTAAAAAGGCTAACGAAAAAACAAAAGTCGGGAGTGATAATGCTGTTTATATGGCGTGTACAATCTGTATCCCAAATTTATGCATAGAAATACTACAATTTAAACCAGAAAAGCAGTGTAAAATAGAATATAAAGAAAAAACTGTTTTGGTTCCAACGGCAACATGTATAGGTGAAGTGTGAAAACAATCTTAATGCAGAAACAGAATAATTGTTGGCGGCCCTATGATGATGATGATGTTTTAGAATCAAGGCTTTATGCTGAGAACCAGGTATGTGCATTCAGACCAAAAACAGTTGGTGTAAAAAAACTTAGAAGCTATCAGCAGCTAAAAATGTGTAAAAAGCTAATACAGATAGCTTTTGACAATACCGACACCTATAAAACTCTGCTTGGCATGTCAGAGAACATCAAAGTCAAGCTTGGTTTTATAGAGGAAATTGTGTATATTGATGGTGTTCCTAATTTTAAGACAAAATCTCTATCTTATGACAAGACATCAACCAAAGAAGCAAACGACTTTACAGAGGAACTGATACCTTTTGTAGCTAATATGTTGGGGATAACCTGTAAAAAATTAAAGGAAAACAGTAAGGATTGATTATGAATAAAATGAAACCAATTGACAAAATACAAGAACGTTTAAGCCAGTACTGTGAGAGTGACGGTAACATAGGAGACTTAGGTGACCTACTTTATGAGCTTGACAACGAAGTTGAGAAGATGAAGGTGGATAGTGAGTTGCTTGATTGGATTGATAAAAATAAACTATTATTTAATCAAGACGTAAGATATGAAGAAGATCTTAACGAGTATAAGAAGCTAGTCAGGTCACCAACTTGACTAGTTTTTTTACGTCTAAATTATGAAAAAGAAATTTAACACAAAAAAGGCTAAAAAGCATGTTGAATCAAGGGGGATTACTTGCTGTGAAGTAAGACTTCCAGGGTGTGATAATTGGTTTCTGACATATGCACACAGACTAAAACGCAGACACTACCCCAAGGACGGTGTACTTCTCAATGATCCGAATGAATACGTTTTAGTCTGTGTGCACTGCCATCAAATAATGGAGCAGGACCCAACATTAACTAAAGAAGTCTTTAACAGGTTGCGTCCTACTCAGTAAAAAGTTAACTTCTGCGGCTACTTTATGGACATCAATGGTTGGCTTTCCAGAATGGTAATAATCAAAAACAGTCCTTTCCTTAAGGTTTTTCAGATACTTTGTTAGCATGTATCGCTTATCAAGTCCAAGTTTTGCAAAGTTCCCTATGTTTCCTATAAAGCGGAGTTCATCTTTAGTTGACCAGACTTCGGCTGAATGTTCATCAATTGGATGTATCATAACACCTCCCCTCGTTTTTAACTGTAATTTTTGCAACTTCAGCGAGTCGGAATGTACCGCCCTTCTTTTTACCTGTCCTAATATCTTTCTCGTCATGGTTTCCGAGTCTATTAGCTTCTGAACCGCTTCTGTCTATAATGTGTAACGTTTCGTTTTTGTTCATAATTTTCTCCTATAATAGATTTTTACGTTTAACTTCTCCTGTATCCTCATTGCCTGTGTTCTAGTTGCGGGTCTTTTCCCTGACATAATCAAAGAAAGTAAAGATTCTGACATTCCAGCTTTTTTAGCCATTTCTTTTTGTGTGATTTTTTTAAGTTCTTTTAGCTCTTTTAAGATGTTTGGTAAGTTGTCTATATTATACACTCAGTCCTCCTTTATCTTGTTTAAGTATTCGTCAAATCCACTTTTGGCTAACTTCTTAAATATTGGTATTATTTTCTTACCAAATCTTTTTTTAATGCTATCCCAACACAGATTATGGCAGTAAATCTGCCCCATAATAGACCACTCCGAGGTGGTAAATGTATCAATCTTTTCACGGCTGACAATTTCGTTAATAAAATCGTGAGATTCTGTGTAATTTTTAGCCCCCCTGAGATTAGCCCCCCTGAGATTAGAATCCATGAGATTAGCATTCCTGAGATCAGCCACCATGAGATTAGCATTCCTGAGATCAGCATTCCTGAGATCAGCCACCCTGAGATTAGAATCCATGAGATCAGCCTCCCTGAGATCAGCCCCCCTGAGATTAGCCCCCCTGAGATTAGAATCCATGAGATTAGCATTCCTGAGATCAGCCACCATGAGATCAGCATTCCTGAGATCAGCCTCCCTGAGATCAGCCACCCTGAGATCAGCCCCCCTGAGATTAGAATCCATGAGATCAGCCCCACAGAGATCAGCACTCCCGAGATAAGCACCCCTGTTTTTAACAAGGCAATCTTTAATTGATGTGTATTTTCCTGTGATAATTGTTTCTTTTGTAAAACGGTTTTTAATTGTTATTTTCATTTAAGCCTCTTTCTATTTTTATATATTCAGTTCTATAATCAACTATTGCATAGTGCCATAAGACCAGTGCCGCCACAAATAAAGTTGTTATTATGATTTTTTTTGTCATACTTCCCTTTCTATTATTTTATTATAAAGGTTAATTATTGTTTCATATTCTTCTTGTGTCGCTTCTTTTCGCTTTGGTATAGATTCAGCTATTTCGAGTAGAAGCAATTCTATTATTACCAGCTCGTTTTCTGTTAGGTTCATGGCTTACCCTTCTTTGATTGATTATTAAAATACCTATAAAACCCACTGTTTCCAATGGGTTTGAAGGTGCGTTAATATCTTTCAGCTTATTTCAACCAAATCATCAATAACGTCATGAAATAAGAGGCATACGTTATTATATTCTTCTTGTACTTTGAAATATATCTCAGTGGCTTTTTTTGAGTCTGTGTCATATCCGAAGTCTGAGCAGAAATTATCAAGCGTCCCGATGTCGTATTTTTGCAAATAGACCAAAACATCATAAGCTGTGGGGGCTTTTATTCTCCCTCTTTCTTTTATCTGCGGGCCGGAATTGAATATACTTTGGCCAAATTTAAAAGTATGTTCTTTTTTATTACGCTTCAGGGTTATTTCATAAACGTCTCTTTTTACTTTGTCACCGTCAAAGTAATAGTAATTACCTATTTTTTCAGCCTTGAAAGTGGTTCCGGTGTTTATTAAAAAATTGTCTGCCTGAATTTCATACTCGCTTTTTACTTGTGATTTCATTTTAAAGCCTCTTTTCTATTGTGTATTATTAATAATTAAACCCACTGTTTCCAATGGGTTTGAAGGTGCGTTAATAAATATCATGCTTTCTAAAAAGCTGAAAAGTTTTAGCAGTTATAAAGTTAAAGTAATTGTCTAAAATTTTATGTTCCTGATCTTCTGTAGCATTTAAAGGAATAGAATCCCACTTTTTAGCAAGTTCCAGGATATCATAGTTTGAAAAATCAATATTAAACGATGAAGGAAGGCCACGAATCCAATCTTCAAAGCAAGGCACAAGGCCGATCCTTTTTATTTCCCATCCTTTTTCACTGATAAAAGTATCATAAAGGAAACGCAGTTTTTCCAGATCTGTCTTTGGCTCCTGGTCGTAATCATCTGAACTAATACAGCTTAAAATATAATCTTTTGATACTTTATCAAGGGCAAGTTGTTTTTTATTCATGTTAATTTTCCTCCTTAACGGTTGAAAGTTTACCCTGGTTAAAGTCTGTAAAGCTGAACATTCTTTCGGTTGTGCCATGTGGCCGGGGTGCTGAGATCTTCCAGAGATTAAAGCCGTATTTTATAACGGTAAAGCTTTTTATGGTTTGATGAAAAAAGTGCAAGGTGTCCGGGCTGAAAAAGTACGGGCTGGTTTCGGTTGTCCAGTTCTTTATTTTGTGGATTGTTGGTTTCTGTACCTTTATAAAATTATCTAATCTTTCTTGTTTTGTCATGATAATATCTCCTTGTTTATGATTAATAATTAAACATCTTGAGAAGTAAGCCCTGGAACCTACTTAGTAAAATGTTTAAGCTATATTTTTTAATATCTTAAGAGCATACTTAACACGTTCTATATTCAACTCTACATTATGCAGTTCAATGTGATCTACCGTATACAGACTAGATCTTGCGTCCTCTAGTGTATTTAAATCATATTCAAGTTTCGATACTGCTTCTTCATTGTTTTTAAATTTCATATTAGCTGCCATTGTTTTAATCTCCTGGTTGATTGTTTATGTCTTATCTACCCACTATTATTGCATATCTTTTCAGCATGTCAACTACTTTTATCGACATAATGAAAATAGTTTATTGACTTGTGGTATAGACGGAAAGCAGACACTATATGATGTGGTTTTACTTGACATTGTGATTAATAAGACTATAATATAAGTATGAATGAGCCTACCACAGAGACAATCAATAGATTAAAACAAGATATAATCCCCTTCACAGAAGAACTTAACCAGGTGAAGCTATCAAGTTATCAGAAACAAGCTCTATTAGATTTATGTGATTGTAAGCCTATAGGATATCCGTATCAGCAAGGAAAAAGAACAATAGAACTGTTTTATCGTGAATTTCTGGACTATGCAGCGGATGTCTATAAATGTTAAGTATAATTATATTCTCATGTTTTATCACAGCCGGGATGATCTTTTTAATCTTGGAATGTAAACGATTTGATAGCGATATTGACAAGCTACAGCAGCTGGTAATGAAGCTAAACCGTGATATTGCGATAATACAAGAGATAATAGAATCAAATAAGATTAAACCAGAGAAAACAGTTGATTAAACTATTCCATATTCCTACCTAGATTGATATCGTCCTGAATTCATAATACCCCCAGTTATTATTATATTACATAGATACAATGTTATTATTACTTTATTAGCTAATGTTTATAGGTGTTATAAGATGTTATGCTTTTTTTTTATATGGATGTATATTAAGAGAATAGGGGTAAAGAATAAGGTTGATATTGCTGTTATAGTAACATATCTCTTGTGTGGCCTTCCTGAAACACTTGTTTATCTAATGATTACAGACTATATTAAAGGCATACTCTAACCCCAATAAGGTCAAGATAATGGATTACAGGGCATTCTCAGCACCATATAAGCAAATCGTACAGTTTTGTGATAAAGGAATTACAGGTAGTTACAAGACTAAGTGCTAGGATATACGGGCTGAGCCTTTTACCCTAATTCAAATCGTACACATATACAGTATATGCTGGTATATAATATAATAGGTGATGGGATGTTAAGATCGTGGCTAACTGATAAACTAAGATTTAGGATTATACTAACTATCCATTGTTTTATTTCTTTTATTCTTTTATTGTTGATAGCTGTAGTGGTGGTGTAAGAGGGGGAGGGGTGATGGTGGTTCGATGATGGTGGTGGGATATATATAAGCAGTATATGAAAGCCTTAATGAGGGAGCGTTATGCACATTATAGAAAAAATAAAAATATATGCTTGGTAGGTACTCCAATAGTTGCAGGATTAGCCCAACGGAAGAGGCATCTTAAGCCCTGTTCAGTGTGAGTTCGAATCTCACATCCTGTATAATTCGGTGTCGTTGAGCAGTGGTTGCTCAGGTGGTTGTAACCCATTAGTCTAACGACTTGAAGGTTCGAATCCTTCCGACACCATTATTAGAATAATGAAAGCCTTATAGAGTGAGCGTTATGAAACACATATGGTATAAAAATAAAAAAACATATATTTCTGATACTGATCTTATGTTAGAGCGAATATTTGAGTTCAAATGGTCACGTGTTGAGATTAACGGAAAGCTTGTCCCTATTATTCCAGTTGCAAAATGGTTAAGTGAAAAAAAATAACAAAAAATATTTTAAGAAAGGGAAGATATGAACATATGTAATTGTGAGAACTATAAAGAAAAGAAAGACGAGGATATATGTTTTAATGATTCAATATAGAGCAAAAAAGTTCCTTGAATTAAGATACGGTGACTGGAAAACACCAAAACCTAAATCAAAAGATGGATATAAAAGTATTTCAGGAACATGTTTAATTGCATAATGTATATGAAACACAATAATACTCCATTTTGGAATAAAAAAGCTTGACATGTATTCCATTTTGGAGTACGTGTATATTAACTTCTACAAATATGGGATAATTTATGCCAAAGATTAAGCTTATAGTCGGCCCTGATGGCAAGAAAATGACGGTTGGCGGTAAAAAAGTCGGTCGGCCAAAAGGAAAGGCCAATGACGGCAGTATATCACACCTGAAAAATGACCTTTTTTACGTCTATAAGCAATGCGGTGGTCGTGTCAAATTTTTGGCATGGGCAAAAAAAGACCCAAAGAATTGGGAAAAAGTCATAACGTGGATGGTTAATCTCCTTCCAAAAGAAATCCTCACAACAAACACAGAAAAAACAGAAATTCACGTTATTGATGATGCAACACAGTCAATTATAGATAAACTTCGTCCAAAACCAACTCTTGCGGTGGACAATGACAAGACTTGAAGCAATAAATATATATGAGCAGGTTCTTCTTAAAGACAAGTACGCTATGCGTGAACTTGGGAAGACAGATCTGTTCTTTATGCTTGTCTATATATTAAAAAGAGATGATGCAAATAATGACTTCGTTTTTGACAGATGTCGAGAAGTTCAAGATTCTCCAAACGGGCATCTTGATTTGTGGAGCAGGTTTCACTACAAAAGTTCGATCATAACAACTGCACTAACAATACAGGATATCATCAATGATAAAGAATCGAGGTTTTGCATATTTTCCCACACAAGACCAATTGCGAAAGGGTTCTTACGCCAGATCAAACGTGAATTTGAAGATAACCAACTTCTTAAACTTCTTTATCCGGATGTATTATACGATAACCCGAAGAAAGATTCGCCAAAATGGTCTGAAGATGAAGGGATTACAGTCAGGAGACAGGGAAATCCTAAAGAATGTACTGTCGAAGCATGGGGTCTGGTAGATGGACAGCCAACATCAAAGCATTTTACGCACATAATATATGACGATGTTGTAATTGACAAATCAGTAACAACCCCTGAAATGATAAAAAAGACTACAGATGCGTGGGGGCTATCACAATCTCTTGTTGAGTTGGAACAAGAAGGATCACCTGCCACAATCCAAAGGCATATTGGAACACGTTATCACTTTAATGACACTTATCGGACTCTTATCAGAAGAGAAGTTGTTAAACCAAGAATTTACCCTGGTACAAAAAACGGTAAACCTGATGGTGAACCAGTCATGATGACGCAGAATCAAGTTGATGACATGCGGAAGTCTATGGGAAGTTATTTGTTTTCCTGTCAGGTTCTTCAAAATCCTGTTGCAGACAGCTCTCAGGGCTTTAAACGGGAATGGATGTCATATTATAACACTTTAGACCAAAAAGCTCTTAATCTATATATCTGTGTTGATCCAGCAAATGATAAGAAAAAGAAGTCTGATTATACCGTTATTTCTGTAATTGGACTTGGTTCAGACAATAACTACTATTTAGTTGACATGATTAGAGACAGGTTCAATCTTAAAGAGAGAACAGATAAACTTATTGAAATCCACAGGAAATATAAACCACTTAGCGTTGCATATGAAGAGTATGGCATGCAATGTGACATAGCACATATCGAAGGTGAACAGGAACATCAGACATACAGATTCAGGATAACACCTGTTGGCGGGAACACAAGCAAAGAAGACCGTATAAAGACCGTTCTTGTTCCTCTATTTGAAAATCACAGATTCTATTTCCCCAAAAAACTAATGTATACACAACTTGACGGCAGAGTCGTTGACCTGGTTGACATCTTTATCGAGGATGAATTCACATGCTTCCCTGTTTCTATCCATGACGATATGCTTGATTGTATAGCAAGAATAGAATCAAAAGAGTTTTTGACTATAACCCCAGCACTTACAAACCAATTAAAAGACATAAGGGAGCAAAATGCCTGTATCTAAAGAACATGTAGGAGGGATTATGAGCCTTGTACCAGAAAAAGAACGAGACATGTATAAAGATTTAACGAATCCGGAAGATTTTTGTTCAGAATGTATGACAGATAGTGATTTGTCTCTAAGAGTAGAAAAACTGGAAAAGATTGTGACTGAGCTTGAATTCACAAACGCAAATATAATAAAAGACTACGAAGAACTAATTACTATCTGTCATGCCTTAAAAATGAAATATGTTGACCTCAAAAATGCAGTAGAGGGAACCCGAATATCAAGGATAATCACATGAAAAAGAAAAATAAGAAGGAAAAAGGTAGATGGGCAAAAGTTGGAGTAAATTGGTATGGTGATGATGAGTCCGAATATGAAAAAATGTCTGGCGTAAGTGGTGTTGAAAGAGTACGAAGAGAAGCAGTAAGACGTTCCGCGCAAGACTCTGACGGAAATTATTATACCGCAGGAAGACGGATAGACAAATTAATGAAAGACCTTTCAGGGACAAAGAAAAAGAAGAAAATAAAAGATGTTGAGAAAATTAAAGAACTTGAAAAAACTGAAAAAACTGAAAAAATAAAAAAGAAAAAGAAGCTTAAAAATGGCCCTAAGAAAAAAGACATAATGAGGAAAATCGAAAGAACAGCGAAAGCAGATGATGTTGATGCCATATTAAAGGGAATATTTAGAAATGGATAATATAGAATCACTCGCAGTTGTACTCCAAAGATTCACAACAAGTGAAAGCTTTTTCACTCCTTGGCATGACAGGTATAAAAACACACATTACCGTGCATATCGTGGTGTCCCTGACAAGTCGAAGTATCCATACAGAAATAAGGTCTTTGATAAAATAACCTACACGCTTGTTGAAGTCGTTACGTCAAGAATGATGAAAACAGTATTTCAGTCTCGACCTGTTATTTCAATTATCCCACAGGAAAACTCTGATAGCGAGCTCGCAAAAGGTCTTGAAAAAGTCATAGCTAACCTTCTTGAAGATCCTGAAGCAGAATTCTTTGTCGAATTAACAGATTGGTTTAAACAGTGCGCAACGGCTGGAAGCGGCTATCTGAAAATATCCCCAAATTTCTCATATAATGAAGAAACAAAAGAGCTTGATTTTGACGGATTTCGGTTTGAGATGGTAGATTATATGAACGGGTTTCCAGACCCATGTGCGAAAAGAAACTCAAAAGGAAGATTCTTTATAGAAAAACAACTCGTTGACTTTGACGAACTAAAAAGAATGGAAGCAGCTGGAATGTTCTCAAATGTTGACCAAATAAAAGGAAATTACGAGTCATTCGATGTCATAGCAGAAAGACTGTCAACGCTTGGAATTGGTGGACAGCAATCAACCTACGACCCAATAACAGGTAAAGTAGAACTTCTACATCACTATGCTGATGGCGAGATAATAACAGTTGCAGGAAGAACAACGGTCATAAGAGATACAGCGAAAGAAAAAGGTGGGCCTGTAATGCCATACGCTACACCAATCATTGATGTAAGATATTGTGCTGTTCCTGGTGAATACATGGGGATTGGCGTTCCAGAACAGCTTGAACAGGATCAGGAATATATAAATCTTCTTCGTTCTGCAACACTTGACAATATTGACATTATCGTAAATAAGCTTTTCACTCTGAAGATTAATGGCGCAACAGAAGCAAGAGACGTTCGCTCGGCTCCAGGGCAGGTAATACCAATCGCAGAACAGGGCGATTTAACAGAACTTCAAATGTCAGACATATCACAATCAGTTATGTATACCCTTGAAGGACTCGACAAAAAGACTCAGGACACAACCGGAGAATATGAATACGGAAGAGGTGCAACGCCAACAAGAAAAGAAACAGCAACTGGCATTATAAACCTTCAGGAAGCAACATTAATTAGATTTGATCTCACTACAAAGAACTTTGAGTTCTCCGGTATTCGTATGATTGGGCAAAAAGCAATTGAGATTCTGTACAGATTTGGCTCACCTGAACTATTTGAAAGAATTTTAGGGGAAAGCGGTAGAGCAGTAGCAGATAAATTCTTCGCATTTCCCGTAAAAGACCTGCTTAAACAATATGACGTTGCTCCTGTCGGCTCTACTGTGACAGCGAATAAGGCTCTACTAGCAGAACAAGCTATGCAAGCCTATTCTGTCCTTTCTGCTGTACCACCTGAAGTGCAACAGGCAAATGGCTTTAAGATAAATCTTGAAAAAGCCCTAAAAAATGTACTTAAATCTATCAATGCAAAAGACGCTGACGAACTTGTAACAAAAGTAGAACAACCGCAACAGGAACCACAGGCTTTACCACAAGGCGGTCAGTCACAACAGGGTGCTAATCCATTAGCTCAGTTAATGGGAGGCGGTGGCAATGCGTAGAGTTAATCCCGGTCAACTTTGGTTAAGAAAAGATGTTTATGGTAGAGAAAAGATGTTTATGACAATAGCAACAAATGGTAAAATCGACAACATTATCTGGTTTTTAACTAGTTTTAGTTTATACGCTGATGGTAAATTTTGTGGTGGTCATGTTGGAGATTTTAATATTAAGAATCTTCCGATGTTTAATGACGAAAGATTACACCATATGAAAGAAGATGAAATTTTAAAGATGAAATTCTTTAAACAGATCCCTGCTCCTCCATGTTGGATATTAAAAGACATGAAAAGAAGGTTGTATATTTTTTATGAATATAAAATAAAATATTATTTTAGAAAGATTTACAATGCCTGATTTTAGACAAGACCTTATAAGACAAGCAAATGAACCAAGAATTGACGAAGTTGATATTGCGTCAAAAGCAGAGATTGTTCTTGATGGGCAAAATCTTGACGTTATGATGAGAAGTCATGGCGGAAAACTTCTTCAAAGATATCTTACGAAACACCTTAACCTTGATTCTCTTATAACGCAGTCTGATGACAAGCTGATAAAAACAGCCCATGAGATGAACGCATTAAGAAAATTAAGAGAATATATAGTAACTACAATAGAAGCTAAAAATAAACTTGAAGGAGAAAAAAATGGATGAAACAGGACAAGTAGCCGAAGCCACCCCCGACGAGGGACAAGTAGCTGAAACCACCCCTGAAGTAGAAGTAGTCGTTGACCCCGAAATGGACAAGTTGACAAAATCTAATTTAGAAGCACAGAGAAAAATCACTCAGTTAGGACAGGAAAATGCAGCTCTGAAAAAGTCTCAGAACAGGACTCCTATTCAGGAACAAGCCTCAGATGATGACTATTTTGAAAATCCGACACAAACTGTTAAAAGAGTAAGTCAAGGAGAAGTAAGATCAGAGTTAAACAGGTTCAAATGGGAGCTTGCTATAAATGCTGAAAAAGGAAAAGACGCTAAAGGGTTTAACAGACTTCAGCCTTTTTTAACAAAAATAGCAGAAGCAAATCCACATCTCGATGCTGATCCGTCAAATCTACCGTTAATGGTGGAAATGGCAAAAGAAGCAAGGATGAATGAACTTAAAGACACCGCAGATCAACTGCGTGAAGCTGGACTGATTAGTGATAAAACTGAAATTGTAAATGATCGGGCAAAAGTACAGAATATGCCAATAAATTCGGCAACCGTACAATCGCCCAAAAAACAACCCGACGTTGACCCATCTGAT
>Ga0307928_10002491_pt1 | contig 14134 bp, 30 predicted proteins | sample AceLakmetagen232_FD_201815 | JGI IMG/M metagenome (GOLD analysis project Ga0307928, IMG submission 201815) | Saline water microbial communities from Ace Lake, Antarctica - #232 | ecosystem: Environmental > Aquatic > Non-marine Saline and Alkaline > Saline | place: Antarctica: Ace Lake... | reverse complement strand
CGAATTAAAGAAGATTTGCGAGATTTGTATCAGCGGAGTATTTGATATTATAAAAGAAAAAGAACTATCAAATAAAGATTTAATTTTAGAAATATGACTAATCAACAAATTTTAAAAAAAGCAATAGAAAAAGCAAGCAAAGAGGGATGGGACATATGTTGTTTTAATCCCAATTACCATAAAGACATAAATGAGAAATGGTGGTATCAAAATATATTTTGCCATTATAGAGAAATTATCTTCTCTTACGATTTTGCCAAAGCATTTTTTGGAGAGGAAATTAGGACTTATAAAGGTTCTACTAATCAGTTTAGATGGCAGTATAATCTTCAACAAATGGTGCTCCAAGAAAATCCATTAGAATACATTAAAAAGTTCTTATAAAATGTTTAAAATTTGGGGATTAAATATAGAAGAAATAATATCAGACGAATATATCCTTTGGAAAATAGAGATACGAAATCCTTTTAAAGAAAACAATAAATGGAAAGTCGGCTTAAATGAAAAGTTATTCAGATTAGCGTGGAAAAGAGGAGTAGAAAAACTTATCCTAAATATAGGTCAAAAAGAAATAATGTTAAATATCCCTAATAACAAAGACCTAAAAAGAAAGGTCAAGGTTGGCGAATACGAGGATAAGAAATCTATGTTTATAAATTCTACCCCGATGAGAATTTATTATTTCAGCGTTTAAAATAATCTTATGAAATCTGTAATAGGAACTTATTTTAACAATAAAGAAGAGGCGATACAATCTGTCTGGAAATTAGAGAAACAATATAAAAAAGAATACTTAATTTTAGACAACGAGGAGAAGAAGTTTATCGTTATCAGTAAAGAACATTTTTTAGCATCAAAGTTAGGGAAATAGCGAATTTTAACAAAACAGGCAAAATTCTATCAACGAGGTTGCGTTTTAAGGCGATTGAAATAAAAAGTTGAGTTATGGGTCGGGCTAAAGTTGTTAACAGGTTGGGGTAATAAAACCCTTGACATATCTGCTTGAAGGTATAAAATAGAAATAAGGGTGGGGAAAACTATTATGAAAGACAAAATTAAAACATTAGAAAAAAGAATAAAACTGCTTTATAAAAAAGGTGGCAGGGAAAGAAACAGATTATTAAAGATTAAGGAATTACAGAAAAAGCAGAACAAGATTTTAGAACAACTTAAAGGTCGCAAACCAAGAACTAAATAATTATGGAAATACAAATAAAAAATAGATATACCAACAATATAATAGTTGAAGGCGATTATAAGAATATAAAAGAGGCAGTAGAAAAAAACAAAGCAGACCTTCGGGGAGCAGACCTTCGGGAAGCAGACCTTCGGGGAGCAGACCTTCGGGAAGCAGACCTTTGGGGAGCAAACCTTTGGGGAGCAAACCTTTGGGAAGCAGACCTTCGGGAAGCAAACCTTCGGGAAGCAAACCTTCGGGAAGCAAACCTTCGGGGAACAGACTTTCAGGGAGCAAGAATTAAAATTACTCAAAAGGAAGAACTATTAAAAAGCATAGGAATTATAATTGAGGATTAAAGGTCGCAAACCAAGAACTAAAATAAAATGAGTAAAAATAGATGTTTTACTTTAATTAAATTATTGATTGTTATCGCTATTGTCGGGATACTGGTTTCTATGGTTATAATCACTATACAGGGACGAACACATAGGATTAGGGGATATGTTTTAACTGAAAGTGGCGAGATGATTGAGTATGAAAGCTATATGTTTAGATATAGTTGTGTGATGACATACTCCCAAGATGGCAATGAAATAATTTGTGGTTCATTTAGACTAAAACCTAATAAATAAATAAATAATTATGACTAACATAAAAGAACTTCAAAAGTCATTAGACGAGGAAATAAAAGAACTCCAGCCCGCTTATTTCAGGCAACTTATAAAGGAAGGAAAGATGACAGAAAAAGAAAGCGAGCGATTAGTAAGTGAGTGGAACTTCAGAAATAAGTTATACAATATAACAGACGAAGAAAGAGAAGCAAAAGGAATAGCCCAAGCCGAGAGAGATGCCGAAGACGAAGAAGATGAGAGAATAGCTGAAGAAGCAGAGAAGGAAAAGAGAGAGTTATTTGACCACAATTAACCCGAGCAGATTTAGGAGTGTGAGTTCCCGCTCAGGTTTCTCGCACTTCTAAACCTCTCTAAAAAATATGTTTAAAAACATAGAAGAAGCAAAAACAGAAATTATATGGGCGGCGATTAAAGAGAGTAGAGATGAACCAGTAGTTTCTATCCAAAGCATCGCCAAAATAATAAAAAATGTCTTTAGTAAAGAGGAAACCGAAGTAATTATTGAGAAACTAAAAAATTATGACAGAAAATAAAACAATATATAAAAAACTATTAGAGTGCCAAAAAGAGTTCACGGCAATTCCGAAAGGAAAAGAAAATCCTTTCTATAAATCAAAATATGCTGACATCAATGACTATTTAGATGTAATAAAACCTATCCTAACAAAGCACGGATTAGTTTTAATCCAGCCGATTAACGGAACTAATCTTAAAACAGTTTTAGTAGATACTGAAACTGGCGAGAAAATAGAAACCGAAGCAACTTTGCCAGTAAATCCTGACCCTCAAAAAACTGGGGCGATTATCACTTATTACAGGAGATATGCCATCCAATCGTTATTCGCCCTTCAAGCAGAAGATGATGACGGTAACAAAGCAAGCGGGGACAATGCCGAAGCATCTAAATATCCGCCATCAGCAAAGCAACTTTCCTATTTGAAAACTTTATTAACAAAAGCGGGCTGGAAGACAGACGAACAGAAATGGCAATATCTTAGCGAGCAACTTAATACCTTAATTGTGTCTTATGAGGATTTAGAAAAATCGCAGGTTTCAAAAATAATAGCTGGACTTATAAAGCCCGGGTTAGAAAAGGCCGAAGCAAGGGACAATGCGGCCGACGAGGGATATAATCAGCAAATAATAAACCAATAAATTATGACAGTAAAAAAATATAACATTTCACGACCCGAAAAATACGAGAAAGACGGCGAAACAAAAACAAAGTGGAATACAGTAGGAACTTATATTGAGTTTGAAAAAGACGGAAAAATATCACGAGCAGTTGAAATTCCAGCAATCAATCTACGTGCTCAGGTTTTTAAAATAAAGCCACGAGAATGAAAGTAGAAGTAAAATTCATTTTAGAAGTAGAAGCGGAAAATCAGTTGGAAGCAAAAGAAAAAGTATCAGAGGAAATGTCAATGAAGGGTATAACGCAGTTTGAGGTGCGAATTTTAGACGAGAAGAGAACAGGACATCAAAATGATACCTTGCACCTCTACTTTACCCAACTCGCAGAAGCCCTAAATGACGCTGGATTTGACCTACGCAAGACCATTAAAGAAGGAATTGATATCCCGTGGACAAAAGATATTGACGCTATTTACAAGATAGTTAACAGAACCATAGCAAGACGCACTGGAGTAAGTGTGCCGTTTCCAAGTATAGAGGAATTAACCCAAGACCCCGATTGGCTTAAATAAAAATTAGAAAAATAAAATATATATGAAATCATCACATAAGACGATTAAATTATCAAATGATATGTTTTTAGGTCTTGAAATACCTATTCCTTCAAATAAAATAATAGCTCACAGAATAGAATTACAGAAAAAAATGGGAAGAATCTGTTGTTCTGGTCTTGAAAAAGAAATTTGGGAGAAAATAGAATCCATAAGAATTAAATTATTAAAATAAATAAGAGATATGAATAAAGAAGAACAAAAAAAACGAATAAAGGAAATTAGAGAAGCAAAGAATGTATTTCCAATATTTTCAACATATCCAAAATGGTATAAAGACCCTGTTATTTATTTGTATGGAATACCACTTATTTTGGGGTTTATTTGTATAATAATATTTTGTAGATAATATAGATATGAATAAAGAGATAAAGAAGTATCAAATGAAATATATTAGTGGAGGAGGGACTGAATATGATGGAGGAGAATGGGATATTAAAGAAACTCCAAAGATGTATATTTTCAAATGTATCAAGCAATCATTCTTTGAAAGTGGTTGTCCCGAAATAATGAGAATTAAAAAAGATAACACGGGACGCCATTGTTTGAGAGATTGGGATGACGGAGATTTTACTGTCTATCCTTTCCAAAGCGGAGTGCCACACCTTTTTAACCAATTAAAATAAGATACATAAAGCTGGGAGAAATAGAAGTCTTGACCCCTTAAGCCAATAGAAGGCATTATCTATTACAAAGGAGTCTTGTGGATGAAAAAGGTGTAAGGTTTACTTCTCTCCGTAAACGCCCAGCAAAATATATATGAATAAAGAGATATAGAGCTATGAAAAAGGTATATCTAATAAAAAGTCAATTAGAAGCAGGCGATTATGATGAAAATGATGATATTTTTGATTCACAAATGCCAACATCAATAAGAAAAGAAATGGAAAGAGTGGCTAAGATAGAGAAAGTTCCATTAAGGAGTTTGTCCTATAAGAGAGAGATATATTGGGATGATGAGGGCGAATTGCCTGGATGGGTAGATTTAGCAGAAATAAGTTTAAAATCTAAATAAGAGATATGAATAAAGAGATAAAAGAGAAAGAAGAAACCACTGGAACAAATATAGCTTTTATAAATAAAGAAGGAGAACCTATTCCTTATAGTGCTTTTGTTGAATTTGAAACTTTGCCAAAAAGTGTTTATGGTAAAACAAAAGGAATCGGGCAAGTAGATAAGTTCCAAGATGGTGAGTTAGCTTTTTTTGATTTTTTAAGAGCCTTTGAATGTCATAAACTTCGTTATACCGAAGGAACAGCAGTAAATCTCGGAAGTGTGAAAAGGATTTATCAACTTGATTTAAAGAAATTATTGCCAGTTATAGATTGGATTTATCGCTTACATAATCAATTTTAAAATAGATATGAATAAAGAGATAAAGACAACAGGTAATTATTCAAAGTTTGGAAGTAAAAGTAGTAGTATTATAAATCACGATTGGGTTTTAGTTCCACGAATAAAAATATCGGCACTAAAACAGCACCTTAAGAGGATTTGTGGGATGGATAGTATAGAAGATATTAAGAAATTGAATAAATTAGTAGATGATTTAGGAGAAAAATAAGAGATATGAATAAAGAACAGAAAGAACAATTAAAAAGTGAGTTTCAAATCCACTTCAAAGACAGCTCTGATGAGTTTGGTTTCTTGATTGCTTTTATTGATGATTTATTAGAAAACTGCCAGAAAGAATTAAGAGAGAAGATAGAGGTTAAAATAGGAAAAAAAGATTTTGATTGTAGAGAGGAAGTATTTTGTGATTTGTATTTTTGCCCTAATTGTAAAAACGATTATGTTGGAAAGTTTGCTAAGTATTGTTCAAATTGTGGGGTAAAATTAAAATGGGACAAGGAGTAATTATTATAATAACACCTTAACCCGAAAAATAAGGGTTGAGGAAATAATTATGGGGAAAAAACAAATAAAGTTCTGTGATTATATTCAATCAATTAAAAAAGATTTTGTGAAAGGAGATACTTTCCTTTTTGTAAGATTTGATATGAAAGATTTAAACCTTATTAGAAGTATTCAAAAAAAGAAAGTATTTGTTTTTGAGATTAGTGAAAATATATGGGAAGAAGTTGAATGGGACATAACTGATGAAGATAAAATATATCCAATTTCTGTTTTTGAAATCCTTAAATTATTAAAATAAGATAACTATGAAGCAAGGAAAAAGAGTATCTGAATGGGCGGGAGACAGAGCCAAACTTAAAAAGATATACGAGGAAAAAGGAATTATTCAATGTGAGGCGAACTTAGAGGGGTGCCTTCATAACTGGATATTAGGATTTCACCATAAAAGAAAAAGAGTGGAATATATAAAATACCCGGAGAAGTTAGGAGAGTTTTCAGAAACTATTTTGGTTTGCCAATCTTGCCACGATATCTTAGAATCAAATCGTAAATTAACAGAAGAAATGTTTAAAAAATTAAGATGAAAATAATTTTCAAAGGGGCTCCATTAAGCACGCAAAGTATTTATCGTTGCACTTGTTTAGGAAAGTTTGCTCGTCTTTATATGACAAAGAAAGGAAAGCAATTAAAAGAAAAGTATCAATGGGAAATAAAGAGTCAGTATAAAGGTAAAATTTTTGAAGGAGATTGTAGGGTTAAAATTACTTTATTTTTTAAAAGGAAAGGAATAGCAGACATTGATAATTTTAATAAGCTCGTCATAGATTCTCTACAAGGGATAATTTTAAAAAATGATAGCCAGATTCAAGAATTATTGATTAAAAAAGATTATTCAAAAGAGAATCCAAGAATAGAGATTGAACTATTAAAAATTAAGAAGTTAGAAAAAGAATTAAAATAAAGTTATTCACAAGACAATTTTATTAAAATATGCTATACTGGAGTAATGGACAGAGAACAAATAATAAAAACAGATACGATATTCAGGACTGATAAAGTAGTAAAAGAAAAAGTAGACAAATACTTTAAGAAAATAATTTCTGGCGAGATAAACCCTTTGATGCTTCACGGTGCTTTTGGAGATATAGATAATTGCTCTGGAATTGTGGAGGAGCAAGTTTTCCCGGAAGAGGGAGGAGCTTATTTGAAATTACTTGGATGCAATTATCTATTAAAAGGATGTCCAATGGGAATGATATATACCCCAGTATTGGAAAGTTTGAGTTTGGCTAAAATGGTAATAATACAAAGCATAAAAGCCATTTCCAAAAGCTGGTTCTTAAAAATTACATTATTATCTTTATGGTTGTTTAACAGAAGAAAGTTTTATTATTTTCTGAATACTTATATCCATCATATTCACGGCCACACAGTCGGGGTAGGATACTTTAAGGAAAAAAGATATAATAAGTTCGCAACAGAAATCAGGCGGGCATTTAGAGTGGCGTTAGAAAAAGAATTAAAAACAGAAAAGCCATTAGGTTTGTATAGACCGGAAGAAGCAATAAAGAACAACAAGTTGAGAATATTAGTTCCTTTGATGAAATTTATGGAGGTTACAGTATTTTGCGTAGATTGGGACACAGCTTACAGATTTCAGTCCCAAGACGCATTTTCAAATCTAAATAAGAACAACGATGCGGTAAAAGAATCAGAAAGATTAATTAAATTGATGTCCAGCCGTTATACCGATTATGTAAGAGGAAAAGTAGAAATGCTTGGAAAGTTTATCCCCTTATTAAGATTCTCGCCATTACTAAAAAGAATACTTACAAACTTCTTCCAGGAGTTGGATATAGAAAAGGTCAAGCTTGACGAAGCCGATTGGTATTATTCCTTAAGACGAGAGAGATATAATTTCGGCGGATTAACTTTAGAAGAACGACTTGAACAGGTAAAGAGAATAGATAAAGAGCAAGGACACGCCAGAATAAAATTTAAATATGCGACAGAAAAAGAATTTAAGGAAATAGTAAAAAAACAGAAAAGATAATGGTTTTAAAATTATTACTAATATTCATTTCAATCTTTATTTTCGCTTCTATATCCAGTTATATTATTGCGAAGAGAATGGAAAAAATCAATGACGAAATCAAAAAATAAACCTAAAAAATATGGCAAGTGAAAATGCAAAAGCAGTAGCAAGAGAAGTATGTTCAATATGTGGTTATGATAGGGCAGTAGACCATTGTCATATTTTTCCTGTAATGATTATTAAACAACTTGTCTGTTTATTTTTTAATAAAAAGGAAAAATTGAATTATGTAAAGGGAGAACATCTTTTAATTCTTTGTAAAAATTGCCATTGGGCATACGATCATTTTAATTTGAATAAAAAAGAATTTGATAAAATAAAAAACGAAGTTATAGTAGAAATAAGCTTATTTGAAAAAGTAATGAGAAAACAAGTAAAAAATGGGATGTTTGATAAAAAATTATTGAAAGATTTTAATAAATGGTCTGATAAGTTTGATAAATTAGTTAATAAATTATATGGCAACACTACAACAAAAAAAGCTAATTAAACTAATCTTGGAAAATCTTGGGAGTAAAAAAAACAAGAAAACTCTTGGAGAGCTTGTTTTAGATGCAGGATATAAGCCATCAATGGCAAAAAATCCTTATCAAATTTTTGCAAGTAAAACAATTAAAGAGGGATTAAAACCATTTGTAAATGAATTAGAAAAGAAAAGAAAATTAGCAATATCAAAATTGAGCGCAGGGAAATTAACCAAAGCGAGTGCAAGAGATATAAGTTATATTGTTGATATTCTCACTAAAAACATTCAGTTGCTTTCGGGAAAAGAAACAGACATAGTTGGCTTAACAAAGATTGAAATCACCTTTAAAGAGAAATGAAACTAAAAGTTGAATCTAACTCAATCTTTCAACCGCTTTGGAAATCACCTAAAAGATATATTATTCTTGCCGGTGGCCGCTCAGGAGGGAGGTCTTATGAAACATCCCAAAAAATAATTTCAACTTGCTGGCAGAATGAAAGATATTTCAGGGCAGCAATAATGAGAGAGGTTCATACAGATATCAGGCGTTCCATTTGGCAGGAGATAACAGATAGGATTGAGGGATGGGAACTATCTCAGGGATTTCAGATAGCCGCTTCTATGATGGAAATAAAAAAAGGCAAGAACAGTATCAATGCTCACGGGTTTCGCAAATCCTTTTCAGAAAGAACCGCTAAACTGAAATCACTTGCTAATTACACCGATGCTTTTATTGAAGAAGCGGAAGAAGTCGGGGAAGAAGAATTTACTCAACTGGACGATTCATTAAGAACTGAAGGGTCGCAGATACATCTCTTACTAAACATTCCGCCAAAAAATCATTGGATTATTAAAAGATGGTTTAACCTTTTACCGAGTGAAGAAGGATTTTATAAATTAGAACTGAAGCCAGAAGCAAAGGATGTGGAATTTATATTTTCCACTCACTCCAACAATCCTTATATCCCAGACGAAGTTCATAAAAGATACGAAGCATATAAAGATAGAAAACCTGATTATTATTGGCAGATGATAAAAGGACTATGCCCAGAAGTATTGATGGGAAGGATTTATTCTGGATGGAAAGAAATATCAAGTGTCCCTCACGAAGCCCGACTCTTGGGATATGGATTAGATTTCGGCTTTGACCCTGACCCCGCTGGATTGCTTGCTGTGTATTATTATAATGGCGGATATATCCTTGATGAAAGATTGTATGAAACAAATCTGATTAACGACCAGCTTGCGACCAACATTAAACTAAATAAGAGAGCCATTGTGGTTGCCGATTGCGCCGAACCTAAAAGTATAGTGGAAATAAAAAGACACGGGATAAACATTGTCCCTTGCGAGAAGGGGCCTGATAGTGTGATTTACGGAATAAAGCACGTTCAGGGATTGAAAATAAGTTATACAAAAAATTCCCTAAATCTTAAAAAAGAATATGAAAATTACGGATGGAAGATAGACAAAGACGGTAATAACTTAGGAGTAGAAGACCCAAAGTGCGCAAACCATTTATTGTCTGCCGCAAGATATTTCTTAAGCGAGATAATTAAAGCGGACGCTGACCCAGAAGCAATGCTGAGACAGAAAGAAAGAGCGGATATGTTGGCGAAACAAACAAAAAATAAATTAACGCAAACTACCCGCTAACTAAGTTTTTGAGAATAAAAGATTATGATTAATCTATTCATAATTCAGCAAACAACAAGATGAAAATCCCAAAGGAAATTAAAGGATATGGATTTGTTTATCCAGTTATCTTAAAGAAAAAAGTAAAAGATAAAGAAGGAACTTGGTTAGGACTTATTAAACATCGGCAGGGAATTATTGAGTTAGATAAAAATATGCACCATCGGGCTATTGAAGCAAACTTGTTGCACGAAATTATGCATTTCGTAAATGCCGAAGAGAGAACAAGATTGAATGAAGATAAAATTGAAAAACTGGGCAGGGGACTTTATCAAGTTTTAAAAGATAGTGGTCTCCTCAAATAAATAAGATGAAGACAGCTATAACAGAAAACGAATATGAAATAGTTTTAAGAGTTCGTCAATTAAAGCCCTACGAAAAGATAGAGATAATAGCTGACCAGTGGGGAAGAATAGACCATTACTTAATCCACGCTCAAGAGAAAAAAGTTTTAAAGAAAAGCAAAAAAATAGAGATAGAAGTTATCCACATTTGACAAAACATTTTAAATGAATTACCATAAAACAAGCCGGCAGTAGGTAAGACCTCTAACCGGCCTCCTAAACTCTTTGAGAGAAGAGAGGGGGTCGGTTTTTTATTAAATGGAAATAGATAGCATTTACAATTTGGTGAAAAAAGCGGAAAAAAATCTGCTTTTTGGCAGTCCGATTAAAATCGGAAAATATGCCACTCATTCTCATATAGAAAAAATCTCCACCATAGATGCCTATTTAAATTCACAACATATATCCGGGCTAAAAGATAGCTTGAACAGAGAGAAGCCATTTTTCAACATCGTTTTAATGGCGGCTTACACTTGGTTTAAGGCGACTGATATTGACAGAAAACATATCAAGTTCAAACCCGGCAATTCAGCCCAAAGAATAAAAGCAATGCTGGCAACAATACTTTTGCGAAATTGGATGATAAAAAACAATTTCGGCAAGTGGCTTAATAAGTGGGGATATAAGCTGGCGTGCTATGGTTCGTGTGTTTCCAAGTTCGTTGAGAAAGGTAAAAAACTATTTCCCGATATTATAAGCTGGGACAGAATGATTTGTGATACTGTGGACTTTGATGGAAATATAAAAGTTGAAAAATTATACTTTACACCTGCTCAGTTAAGAAAACAGCCATATGACCAAGAACAGGTGGAAGCAGTTATTAAATCTTTTGAACAAGGCAGAGAATCAAGAAAAAACTTAGAAGGCGAGGATATAGATATTAAAAGCGAATTTATTGGAGTTTATGAAGCTCACGGAGAATTGCCCCTTTTCTATTTAACAAACAAAGAGAAAGACATATCTGTCTATGTCCAGCAGATGCACGTAATCTTTGTAGAAGGAGGTAAGAAAAAAGACAAAGTAGAGATAACGCTTTATTCAGGAAGAGAAGGTAAAGACCCTTATTACTTATCGCATTTAATAGAATCGGAAGGCAGAACGTTATCAGTGGGAGGAGTTGAAAGTTTATTTGACTCTCAATGGATGGTTAATCATTCCTCAAAGCAAGTAAAAGACCAATTAGATTTAGCGTCAAAGATTTTAACTCAGACATCCGACCCGCAGTTTTTGGGAAGGAACATTACAACAGAAGTGGAGACAGGGCAAGTTTTAATACACAAAGAAGGACAACCATTAACACAGGTTAATACTCAAAGTCACGATATTCCGCAGATAATAGAGTTTTTGACCCAATGGAAACAATTAGCAAGAGAAATTTCAGGCGCTAACGAAGCCATAACAGGAGCAACAATGCCTTCTGGGACGCCTTATAGACTGGGAGCAATGCTTAGCTCTGAGTCGCACGATTTATTTAATATAATGCTTGAAAACAAAGGACTTCATTTGGAAGAGATTTTGAGAATATATGTTTTGCCTCATTTTAAAAAGACATTAAAGAATTCAGACGAGGTTATCGCTTTGTTAGAAGGTGAGGAATTAGAAGCTTTTGACAATTTAACTCTACCCGCAAGATTAGAATCTGAACTGAGAAGCCGTTTAATGCAGGGAAGAATACCCAATAGAGAAGAACTAATGACGGCAATAGATGAACAAAACAGTTCATTAGGCAGTCTTCGGGCATTAAAGCCATCCGCTCAAAAGGATATGACTTGGGCAGATTACTTTAAGGATTTTGACGTGGAAGCGATGGATATTGAAATAACCGGAGAAAACAAAGATAAACAGGCTATCTATCAAGCGTTGAATGATATTTTCCAAACATTGATGACCGCTGACCCGGAAAGATTACAAGACCCCAATGTAAAAAGAGTTTTCAATAGATTATTAGATGAAATTGGACCGGGAATAATAAGCCCGCTTCAATTATCAGGCGTTACTCCAAAGGCAACAATGCCAGAGGAGGCAACCGGTGGTGGATTAGAGCCAAAAGCTCCGGTCAAAGTCGAAACGCCTGCGAGTAAATTAGTTAAAGCAAGAATATAATATGAGTCTTAAAGGAATCCCAAGAACACAAGCAGAAAGACGAGCACGCCACAAAAGAAAATACGGCACAACTGATTTACCAAAGAGAAAACATAAAAATCAAAAATAAAATTATGACAGGATTTATTGAAAAAGAAAAAGGAAGACAAATGAGAATTACCGAGAATGAAATTGATTTGATTAAAAAAACTTTCAAAAACAATGAGAAGGTTTTGAAATTATTAAGAAAGATATTTTTGCCAGAATTAGACCCAGACACTCCCTTGAATCAAAACATTGACCTTTGGTTGTCTGTTCCGGTTGAACAATTAGACAAAGACCAAGCAGTTATTAACATTATGGCAAGAAACCAGTTGATAAAACACGTAGAAATGCAGTTGATGCAGTTAGATATCTTAGCCAACACTGAGGCCAAATCATTAGACGAAGTTAGGGAAAGTCTAAAAAAAGACAGCACAAAATAATCAATATAATAAAAGGCGGAGAAGTATCGCCTTAACAAACTTCTATGGAAATAAATAAACAAGTGGATTTGGACTCCTTAAGTCCAGAGGAGAAAGCGGCTTTAGATTCAGGTGAAAAAACGGAAGAGGATTTATTGGCCGAGCACGAGGAAACTGAAAAGAAAGAAACAGACAAGAAAGAAACAGAACTTGCGAAAGCTAAAGAAATTGCCGAGAACCAAAAAATCCGAGCCGAAAAAGCCGAAGCCGAAGCCAAAAAAACTAAAGTTGAAGAAGACGACTTAACTCCTAAAAAAGAGTTGTCTCAAACTGATTTATTAACATTAGCGAAGACTGATATAGCAGAAGAGGACATTCAGGAAGTGTTAGATTATGCCACCCTGAAGAAAATCTCTGTTAAAGAAGCTCTTGACTCTGGTGTTATTAAATCTCTACTGGCTGAAAATAGAGAGAAAAGAGAAACTGCCGACGCTACTAATACGGAACAGAAGCGAAAAGGAACGACAACTCCTACAGGTTCAGAATTATTAAATGACGCTGAATCAAAAGGGGAACTCCCAGAAGACAATGAAGGTATGGAGAAACTTGTAGAAGCCCGTTTTTCCAAGAAAGCAGCCAGTAAGTGAAATCCGGTGGCAGGGTAATAGTCGTAGCCTTGTAAAAACACTTGATTCACCAAAATGCCTAATACAATTTCAGATAAAACTTATCGGGATAAATACCGGTCGGCATCTCTTGAGAAAATTCTCAGGAATGCTTTAGTTAGCGAGAAAATCTGTGAAGTTGACAGAGGAGACGCTAAAACAATCCAGAACCCTTATGGGTCTCAACCAACTGCCGAAGTTCAGGCTATTTCAGGTCAGTATGTAATTGATGATTACACCACCGTAGACGATACATTGACTGTTAACAACGAGGTTATCGTTGCCGAACATATTTACGATTTTGAGGATATTCTTACTAAGTTTGATTTGTTCGCCAACAGAACCGATGAGATGATGTATGCGGTCGCAAGTAAGATTGATAGGTTTATTGTCAATAACCTTTGTGAAGATGGAACAGAAACTTATACCACTCCGCTTGGAGGTTTTAACGACCCAGTCAACATCAAGGAGATTCTTTCTAATCTTTTGAGTAAAGTTGCTGGATATGCCGACATCTACAAAGGGCTATTTTTAACAATTGAAAATACCGACTTGACTGGCTTTATTGAAGACCAGGCCAAGAGCGGTTTTTCTTTTGCTGACGCAGCTCTTAAAAATGGCTTTTTTTCTTCTCCTATGGGGATAGATGTATATGTCGTTCGCACCGGCACTTTTGCGGATGAGACATTAGGAACAACTACTTATGCTAACAATGGCCATAGAGTATTCGGAGTAAAGAATGTTGCTACTTATGCTCACCCTCGTGGAATTAGATGGGAGGAAAAAGCCGTATCAGGAAAGACAGGAAAGGAAGTAGTTTGTTACGGTTATATCGGGTTCAAGCTTTGGTATACCAAAACTGCTTTAGTTGTAGATATTACTCTTTCATAGGGTAATAGTTCTTCGGGG
>Ga0307928_10002490_pt1 | contig 14136 bp, 27 predicted proteins | sample AceLakmetagen232_FD_201815 | JGI IMG/M metagenome (GOLD analysis project Ga0307928, IMG submission 201815) | Saline water microbial communities from Ace Lake, Antarctica - #232 | ecosystem: Environmental > Aquatic > Non-marine Saline and Alkaline > Saline | place: Antarctica: Ace Lake... | reverse complement strand
TCTAATATAACACCACTCCCGCACCATGATTTATTTACTAGATCACCATTATCTTTTACTAATGCATAAATACCTTGCAATAGAGAAGGCTCTTTTTGACGGCAATACGTTAAGGCCTCTTGAAAGTTGTCTGACTTTTGTACGGATCCGGGAAGGCCTGCGGCTTTTAATGCTTGTTGGAAGTTTTTTCCGTGTAACCTGCAAGCCTTCAGGTTTGTTTCTAAAAGCAGTTCGACGTTCTTTAAGCGATTTGTTGCTTCTCCTATCGTGCATCCTTCATGGATTGCGTTTTCGTAGGCCATTTCTGGCATTGTTTGTTCTGGTTTTTTTTTTTCTTCTTTGCTCTTTCCAAAAAATCTATCCCATAATGATATGGTATTTTCCTTGCTGTGCCCTCTTCTATAATCACCATTGAAGTTTTTATTAAATCTATGTCTAGAGCCGAAGTCATCATTGCCAGAACCACCCACGGTAATATCACCAAGCGGTGTACGCCAGGTCTTATCGTCTGATATGCCCCAAGATGTATCTCTTGGTTGGTCTATACGCCAACCATTGTTGTGAAGCATGCTATATGCGGGGCTGCTCATAACAGCAATAGCGGTAAATAAAACTATTTTTCTCATAATATTCCTTTCTAACTAAAAGCTACTTGATATAAAAAGAACAATCCGCTGACGGTAGCTTCTCCGGGTGCCCCGAAGATACTTGCAATATCCCGCAACGTTTGCTCGCCATTTTTCTTGAGAATTTCATTGAGTTCAGAGGTTGAGGCATTGAAATTAGTACCAAGAGTTGAAAGAAAGTTCTTATCTTCCGAGTCTATTCCTTCAACCTTTACGCATACACAGTCCTTCGCAGTTATGATTTTATTTATATCGAAACAGTTCTTGAATATTGCTTCGTCTACGGCTTTTTCTGAGATCATTTTCCCGCTTGATATCATCTTAGCCGTACCGGGTATAATCACCAGAAAACCTCCTATTAGTCCCACTGGAAGACATATGGCTCCTACGCCCCATATCATGACATTTGAGCTTAACATCGTCAGTCCTGAATCTCTTATTAATCGAACATAACCATAACGCTGTAACCATACTGGATCGTAGTCCCATACCCTTGAGTCATAGAGATAAGCTTTTTCAAACTTTGAATTGGTAAATGTTGCTCGCATTATCTCACAGTTACGAATTAGTACAGGAGAATCAGAAGATCCAATTGTCGCACCCGTAAGGTCAAGATCAACAAAACATGTAAAGCCGATAGTAGTATTTAGTAAGGTCGCATTTCGTAAAGACAAAGAAATACACGGAGAGTTCTTATTTAGGCTCAGCTTTCTTGAACCTTTTATCTTGTTGCCGTCTGGAGCTAGACTGCAGTATCCGGTAGAATGAAGACCATAAATAGTACATGATTCGAATATGGAATCGTCGAACTTTGTCATACAGGCGACACAGGAATAAAACTTACAGTTGTTAAAAATAACCTTACGTAACTTTGCTCTAGTAAAAATACACTCCCTAAAAACACAGTCATTAAAACCCATGTTCTCAACGTTTAAATTAGAAAAGTCTACCTCTTCAAAAATGGTACGCTCTAGCACTGTTCCTTCTGTTAGTTGTGGTGTTCTACGAAACGTTGTGTACGCAAATCCTTGCATCCCGCTTAAAGCGTTACTGCTTAATACAAGCAAGACAAGCCAGCCTATTTTTCTTGAAATGAGCATGATTTCCTCCTAAAGTAGGTTTTTGAATTCTCTTTCAAACTTCAATCGCCACATAGCTATCGGTTCTTTTCTGTATTGGTCTAAAGCAATACCAAATAGCTGTGGAATCTTCGCGTAGTCTACAGACCCAAGTCTGAGACTTACTGCAAACGTCCAACCCTGTTCGGAGCGTGTTTCGCCCTTGCACATCTCAATTAGCTTTGTCTTTAGCTCTGTCTCTGTTTTTTTAATGTACTTTATTTTGTCTTGAATCGTTTTCAGCTCGTTGCACGTACGAGCAAATGGCTTCAATGGCCTTGTTGTAAGTGTGTTCATTATATTGACTCCGCATATCTGTTAAGATCGATATCTTCGATCATGCTTACGTAATCATCCCATCCATTAAGAAGACCCTTAAATCCAGGCACGTACTTAGTGATCATTTTCTCATCACTGCGCAATGTATCGAACACTGCTTCACAAAGATCATACTCATCCGGGTAGTGTTCAGTTACGTCATTCATGAGGCCTACACGGTACAATTCGCCTAGTGTTTCTTTAGTAACATTAATTACTTGTTCAATAAGACGATCAGCGAGTAGCTCCTTGCACTCTTTTTGTACTCCTGGAAGATTACATCCCTGATTGAATTTGAGCGTCAGGAGCGCTACGTCTATCTCACTTCGCATATCCTTTTGTGCGCCTTCACTCAAGTGCTTGCTCGCTTGTTCTTTCCACAACTTGATAAGCTTGGTTAGTAGTTTCTTGTTCATGATTTGATTCCTCTCACAGAATTCCCGTTTATTCTTGTCAGGCACATTGCCTTAACCTGTCTATAGATTATACACCTTTAGACACGTTGTCAACCCCTATCTAAAATATATTTTAAATAAAAAAAACCCCCTGAGAAAACGGTGGACGTGAGAGCGTCCAATAAACCCAAGGGGAAGTAGCTTGCCGTAATAAGTCTTACGACTGAAGGCAAGCCTAAACAATATGCCCTAAGTCTTTCGACCCAGGGCATACCGAAGTAGTAAGTAGTCACAAAGGTTAAAAAGGAGAAACCAATGAACATACATTTATTATACCATAGGAATAGATGAAATAAAAAACCCCACTGGATAGTAAGAAGCGAAGCGACTGAAGCGACAGGCTTGCAAGGTTTACTGCTTACACGTTTACGCGTGCATAACCAATGGGAAATAAAAAACCCCAAGGTTTACTGCTAGGTAAGCTCCTCGGGGCGAGTTTCTATGAGGTTAAACATAGATTCTTAATACTTGGGTTAAAAATAAAGATAAGCGCTTCTTTACAGAAACGCTTAAACTTATTAGTTTGAGTTATGACACAACAAACATATTCAAACTTTAAACAATCATCACCGCTTAGTCAAGCCCCCAAAAAAATAACCACTCACTTTTACATGAGTGGCTATGAAATAAAGATAAGCGCTTCTTTACAGAAACGCTTAAACTTATTAGTGTTATGTTACAATGCAAAACACATATTCAAACTTTAACCACTCATCTTCTAAGTGTCAAGCCCCAACAACAAAGCCTTTGCGTGTTGTTTCTGGTGGTAATATTCCAGGAACCAAGAAATTATTTAAGAAGCGTGCAAAAGCCCTTGTAGCGCTGTTTTTGTCTGGAGAGATAAGCCCTTATGCGTTAGCTATACTTAATGAGTATTTTTTTTCAATAGCAATGTCCGGAGGCAGGCACAACGGAACATGGGCTAGTGACTACAGGATCTCGCTTCTATGCTTTATGAATGGTATTAAGTCAAGGCGACGTAATTGCAGCGAAAAGGAAGCAATAAGAGACAAATCGCATATTCCATATTCTCGCGAACACACCAATAAAACTAAAAACAGCGTATTAAAGGCAAATGAAATTATTTCCGTAGCCAAGCAGCGCTCCAGCGATGAGTCTTGCTTCACAACCTTAAACCCTCTTCTTAGGGCTGATTATGTTGTGGATAAACTCAAGTACATTCTAAATAACATTGTATTTTTCGGCAAAAGAAATCAGTTCACACTCTTAAGGAGACCACTTACATTAGTAAGTGCTAATAATGAGAAAGAGCAATTTCTAAGACTCCTTAAAAAGGAGAATGGCAAAAAGGGAATAAAAATAGCGTTACAAGTAATACAACGTGTGTTATTGCCAGAAAAACTTATGGATAAGTCTGTCTGTATGCTTCAGTTTGTTGAAAAGATCATAGAAAAGTTAAATGATCCACAGATCCAAAAGAAAAAAGTTCCGCTAAAAAAGAAAAGGGAGAATGACATTGACAGGACGGTGTGTGTGTGTAATACTAATACAAGTAGTTTGTTAAGTGTCATTTTTAAAATATAAAGGGAGAAACATATGAAAAAGCGTGAACTCGTAGCAGAACAGCAACATAATGAACTAGCAGAAAAACAGGTGCTTGGCCGCTTGTTAGATAATCAAAGCCTATTAAACGGTATCTTCAACCCACTAAATGAAAAATATTTCGTAAAGCCCATACACAAGTTTATTTTCAATGCAGTAAAGAGCTTAGTCGACAACAATGCAGATGTTGGAAACGTTAGTGTTTACGAACTCGTAAGCAAACTAATTAACGATAACGAATATGGTGGATTTCAATATATCGTTGAACTTGAAGCAAATATTGCCTGGGAAGGAACAGAAAAAGAAAATATGCGCCTGCTTTCTTCTCTTTATGTCTTTCGACAACTTACAGCATTTGGAATGGAAGTTGCAGCCGCAGCATCTACTCGTAATTATCTAGAACTTGATTCGGTACTCGATACCTCTTATTCTCGCTTGTCCGAAATATGCGACAACAGATACAGAAAAAAGGGACTGAAGATTCTAAGCGAGGTTGCAGTAAAAGAAATGCATGCGATCTTTGAAGATAGCGACAGCGGTAAGGTAACACAACGAGGGCTTCTAACCGGAATATCCGCATTAGACATTGGACTTGTAGGGTTATTGCCTGGAGACGTAACGGTAATCGCCGGAGCAACATCAATGGGTAAAAGCTCACTCGCTGCTTTTATAGCTTTAAATATGGCTAAGTACCAAGGTACTCGTATAGGTATTATTACACTCGAAATGCGTGCAGAAGAACTTGTATTGCGTATGGTTTCCTCTTTGTCGGGCGTTCCACTCTATAAAATTTCTACAGCAACATTTAATGCCACAGAACATGAAAATCTAACTTCCATACTGAATAATATTAAGGATTTATTTATAGTTTTAGATGATGGCGGAAAAGTTGAGATAGGAGAATACGAAGGACGTGTAAGACACATGATCAAGAAACATAAAATAGATATTCTTATAGTTGATTACTTACAACTCGTTAAAAACAAAAATAGAACAGAAAACTCAAACCAAAAAGTTACAGAAATATCAAACAAGATTAAAGAAGTTGCTTTGTCTGAAAATATTCACACAATTTTGCTCTCTCAACTTTCTAGGAAATTATCAGATCGTGGAGATAATAGACCAGTTCTTTCAGACCTTAGAGACTCAGGGTCAATCGAACAGGATGCAAGCAACGTTATATTTATAAATAGACCCGCACGGTTAGGTGACGAAAACTCAGACGATTCAAAAGCAACTATATGGGTCATGAAAAATAGAAATGGCGCAGTATTCAACTTCGACCTTCTGTTTACCGGCGAAACATACACATTTACAGAAACACTTTAATGGAAGAAATTATGAATAAGAAAATTGAATCACTTGCTAACTTACAACGCAGGTACAGGAAAGAACGAATAAAAAAGAATGAAATTCAAGAAGAATTATCAGAAATGAAAACATTCGACGATATTCTTTCAGGACTTAAACCAGGTAAACTTACATTAGTTGCTTCACCCGTATCAGTTGGTAAGTCTTTCTTTGCACTGAATATGGTTGAAGATATTATTTTAAACGATGAAAGGGTGCTGTGGGTTACGTTAGAACAAACAAGGGTAGCATTCTTTAAACGAGTAAATAACCTTTTTAGTGGAAAGGTTACACACAATATGCAAGAAATCGATCTTTCTAATTTCTTGGTTGCAACCTTAATAGACCAAGACTACGAGAAAGACTTAGAAGAAATGCTATCAGAATATAAACCTAAGATACTTGTTACAGATTATATACAACTCTTAGACTCTTCAAGCCGTATTCTAGGAATGGGGTCAATCGTTAGACGGCTCAAATCACTAGCCCTTAAACATAATATACCCGTTATCGCCGTTTCTCAGGTTTCACGAACTTACAAAAATGGTAATCACAACACAGGAGGCCTTCAGGTAGTAACACCACACGTAGACCAAATTGTATTGCTAAACAGAGAAACAGAAGACTTTGACCTAAATCCTCCGTTCTTAACGGATATTATAATTTCTAAAAATAAGAGCGGTAAGACAGGACAATTTACAATGAAGTTTGAACCAGAAAAAGCAATTTTCTATTAATCCTTAGGAACCCGTTATGAGTGTACGTAAGAAGCCAATAAAGAAAGAACCTAAGAAGAGTGTCGCAAAAAAGAAACATGGAGAGAAATGGATGGATGAATATAGGCACCTTTATACGCAAAAGCGTATGCCCATTTCTGTACTATACCTAGAGGCGCTCGCTAAGGACTTAATGGACTGGGGATACAACGAAGATGCTTTGATTTTACAGCAGTTTTACGACGAGAAGGGAATTGAACCAACACTGCCCTTCGATTGTGGTTGGTTCGATAGATGCCCCGCCCTAAAGGCTGCTCATGCCTGTGCGCGTAGATTTATTGGATATCGTAGAGAGCTTGGAATGATGAGAGGTAAACTTTCAGTGTCTGCCACCTTGAATCAACAGGTTAAATATGATCATACATGGAAGAAGGTCGAAGAGTGGCGTAACGATCTAAAGGTCAAGGCTAAGGAAGATCAACAAGCGAATGTATTTAATATATATGCTACCAATAAAACAACCCCAAAGGTTCTAGAGAAGAAAGAGTCGGTAGGAATCGCACGTACTAACCTTAGTTTAGATGCTTCTAACAGCCCTTCAAAAGGTGTGGAGAAGATAGCAACAACAACTTTACTGAATACAAAGGAAGAAGAATGATTAAAGAGGTTAAAGGCAACTTAGGAATGGAAGACCTTCCAGGAGATTCCTTGAAGATGATGGCGTATGCAAGTTTACTTAAAAAGCATTATCCAGGAAGATTTAAGAAGTTTGACGATGACCCAAAACTAAAGGCCTTGTCTAAAGCCTTTAGTGAATTACTTATTAAAGGTAAATCAGCGTTTAAGGAAGAAGAATGAAGTTCTTTGATTTAGATGACTACAAGAGCCACTTGATAACTGAATCAGATGAGATAGAACAACATAGAAGAAAGCAAGAGAGCCTATCGGGAATAATGCTTGAGGAGTTTAAGAAGACTATATTCATTATTGATGAATCATTTGAAAATGATATGTCTATGGTTGGGCGTTATTTCTTCTCTTTCTGCGTATATATTAGCTCCTTATCAAAGGAGCAGTTCAGGTTATATCATACGTATCTATTTGATAATAACGCACGCAGGGCAGCGAAGCTCATGAAGCACTGCGTTAAGCTTATAGATGAAAACCATGATTTTAATGCGGATATTTATGGTGATGACTACTATTGGGAGTGGGAGTGCTTTGCTTACAGTAAGAGAAGAACAATACGGAAGATCGTCAAGGAAGAGTTTAAGGACTTATTAGCAAATGATGATGCTTACGATGATATGATTTCTTTGAAATCAAATAGTGATCTTGTTCGTGGTGTTCTGATGAAGAAGAAGACTATAGACGTGAAGGAAGAGCCACCCAAGGGTAATAAAATTGCTACTGGTGCTTGGGTTTGGAGGAAGTTCCCTTGTGATGACTGCACAAAGCTTACAGCAAATACTTCTGGGCTTTGTGATGAATGTGAATCTAAGAAGAAGAAGGAAAAAGAATGAAAGATATGAAGAACGAGCAATTAAGAATTAAAGGAATAGTCCTTGGGCTTAGTGATGACAACGAGAAGAGCAAGACTTTAATTATTGAACGCCTTAAGGTTGCGATGAATGAGTTTCACGGAGGGAGTGATTGGGAACTCCTTGGGGAAGAATATCAATATCATTTTGAAATAAACAATAATGACTTTTGGGATTTAATGAATGCACTAGATAGAATGCCGCTTTCGGGTACGGCTAAAGATGTATTCCTTAAGACATATGAAAATATAAAAGAGCAATACATGCTTTTCTTCAAGGAATGTTTAGGTGAAAGCATTGTTGATAAATCGGTGATTGATACCATAGCGCTTTATGGAAGTACGGGTCGGGATCCAAAACATGACAACACGGTTTTTATTACTATGGCTGATATTAAACAAGATTTTTTAAGCGCAGATATGCTTCGAATACTTAAGAACTTAGACGGGAAGGAATAAGATTAAAGCGTCGCCTAAAGGGGAATTTATGATAAAAACCATCAAGGGTTTAAAGGATATTGGCGTCAAAGAGAACTACCGGATCTACAGGTTTAAGGATTATCCATACTTAGTTATTGAGGTTGAATACGATATGCCTGAAAAGCTAAATGATGACTTTGAGGATATTTTTGATACCGTTTCTAGTGCAATGGAGATTAGTTTTATAGTGCTTCGTGGTAAGAATTTTGGTTTTCCTTCTGATGAACATGCAGATTGCGTAATAATTTACGCGTGTAAGTGTGGGTCAAAAAGAAAAGCTGACGCAGAAAGCGGTAGACACGGTGATTATGAAATTACATGTAACTACAACGAGCTAGTAGATACTCGTAAGTCTAATGGAGACATTGTAGAATCTGACGGAACAGCGATCACAGACGATGAGATATTCAAAAAGTAAGGTAGAAAAGAATGAATAAAATAACAGAGCTTTTTAGGCACCGTTTACCAAAGCCAAGGGAAGTAAACCTCAAAGAACTAAACGAGAGAATGCAAAAAGCCTTTGCTAAGGACAGAGAGAGGCATAAGAAATTAGAGGAAGAGATAAAAGGGCTTTACTTAAAGCACTTTGGAAGCAAAGAGAAGGTAGTTGACGAGCTTAAAGGCATTGAAAAGTTTCTTGGTCAGCCATTAGATAAGTTAATGCCGTCGTTATTAGAAATAGAGCTACAGCGGGCAAAGGAAATAGAACGAGATGATAACTATTTATTCTATCTACAAGATCGTTATTATTTCAGGCTACTAGGTGCGTACATGGAGAAGAAAAATGAAGCGTAGTGTGAGATACGATGAGCATGCTTTATTCCTTTGTGGCGATTGTGTTTCTAAGTACGAAGAAGAAGGCGCTATTGTCGAAGATGATTGGTGTTCTGATTTATGTCCCAAGATGCTTACGCGTAAAAACCCAACTAGTGTATGTATGAGATGCAAGAAGATACCAAAGAATGCATACTCGGTTTTAGTTACGACGAAGGAGGTATTCGATGAAGAAGACGCCAGCGCAGAAGAAAAAGCTAAGTGATTGCATACTTAACCAGGCTAATATATCAACAAAGCCAACACCATTTTCGTTTGATTTTGATAGTACTTATGATGATGAAGTGTTATTTGCGAATCTCAGTAAAACGTCGTTAATACTCACAACAGATGACTATGCTTTAAAGATTCATGCTGGATACACAATGCTTGTTCCATGTAGCAATCCAATCTTTAGTGGCAATAATCTTTGTGGAAGATGGGAAGAAGAGCCACGAAAAGAACACTGCGGCGTTTTTATTAATCTTATAAAAAGAGGTAAAGGATGAAGAAGAATGAAGATAATCTTCAAGGGGAAGCCGATACCGAAAGCACGTCCAAGAGTAGTGAAGGGACACACATATAATCCGCAATCGAAGCAACTGGAATCTGCATACTGGGATGCATACGCTCAAGTACGTGAAGAGTGGTCAAAGTTATACGGCAATGCACGTTTTATGTTTAGTCCTATTGGATTGGGCATTCATCTTAGGATTACCTTTTTTATGCCTGTTCCAGCATCTTGGAGCAACAAGAAGAAGAAGCAACATTATGGTACTCACCATGTTTCAAAGCCAGACATAGACAACCTTAGTAAATTCTACTTAGATGCCCTCCAAAATTCGCTTTATGCAGACGATAAGCAAGTGCATACGTTAGAAGCTGAGAAGAGGTATATCGAAGAGGGTGAAGAGTCTAGAACTGTTGTAGAGGTTATATGAAAGAGAAATGCTTTTGTTGCGGCGCTAATACTGAATGCAAGCCAATGATAGTTTCACCGTTTAGAAATAAAATGTGTATGAGTTGCATAATGACCAGCAAGAATTGTTATTTGGAAAGAAGAAGGAAGAAGAATGACGAGTAGGATTCTTTTTAAGGATGTCCCAGAAACAACTATAAAGGCTTATAAGAATGCCGCCAGGAAGCAAGAGCTTTCGGGTAAACTCACAAGGCTAATACTTCAAATACCAAAACATTTTGTATTTGAAGGAGACAAGGAAAGTGTATGTTTCGCCAAAGTGGCAGAATGCTTGGACAAGCAATATGGTTGCATGCTTTGTCCGTGGTTTTGGAAGAAATACACAAAAGAAGGAAAGCTGGAGTCTTGGGGATTTGATGTTTTAACAGAGGAAGAAAAAGAGGTGATATAATGGACCACAGGGAAAAGGTATTTGTTTGGATTCTAGTTTTAGCGGTTTTATTTATAATAATGCTATTTTCCAAGCTTCCTTACTTTGAGAAATTAAATAACGAAAAAGTAGCGTTTAAAGAAGCAAAGCACCAAGAGATTTTACAGGCTATAAAGACACTTGGATTATAGAGGTGATATGAAAGCATTTAAACGAAAAATGCATGAGGATATTTTTACATATCATAGATGTATAAAGTTGGCATTAAAACAAAAAGGTTACCACTATATTATTTTTCCAACGCTAGACATGGCTAAAAAGTCCTATCTTTATTTTTTTAACAGAGGTGATTATTTACTTTCTAGTTACGTACTTGAAAGTGCAGATAAAGAATTATTAGAGATTAATTTATGTAATGGGTCAGTAATTAAATTTATAAGTGATCCTAAAGAGGTGATATGAATGAGTTAATGATATACAGAGAATCTGATTGGTGGCTCAAGGAGTTAGGGGACTTTTTCTATGTTTTGGATCTTGCTAAAGCAGCTAATATACTTGGTATGGCTATGGCTGAAATTGAAGGAGTTCCGTTTGAGGCTACTACTATTTCTGTGTTTAGGGATATTCATGAAGGCGTAGAAAAGGCCTTTAGTAATATAGAAAGAATTGGGTGAAGTTGAAAGAATGAAGGATGAAGGTGAAATGTTTGATTTAGGAACTGGTGGAGTTATAAGAATAAGAAAGTTGTCAGATCTAGATAAAGAGTTTGAAGAGATAAACAAAGTGACTGAAGAAGAGCTTCAAAAGTTTAGTGATAATTTGTACAAATATCAGCAAGAATTGTTATTTGGAAAGAAGAAGGATGAAGAATGAAAGATAAATCGTTGTCGTGGGACTTTCAAATAAAAAGCACTTTTAGAGAGCGTTATAACGAGCCTAGATTTTGTATTCGATTTGATCATGTTTCAGACGGAAGAACTGAAGCTATAGACAAGATTATCGAATCAACTCTTAAGGGCTTATTGGATTATCTTAATGAGAATATAGATGGTGCTTTTTTACCGAGCGAGATAGAGAAGATTGGTTATTGTCGTGCAGCCTATGTAGGTGATGATTACACAAAGACTAAATTCATTGAAAAAGATGTGTATCGCAAAACTCATAAGGGTATGACGATAGAGGATTTCCTTGCAAAGGCAGAAGAGAAGAAGGGCATATATTATTACGTTTGTCCTTTGGCGCCAAATGCGACTTCCACAAATGATCCATTTTTTGTTTTACATGACTTAGCAGAGAGAACAGGCAGGCTTGCCGCAGTAAGTCCTAAAGGCACGAAAGAAAATATGGTGCTAACTAATGGTTCTCTTATACATGTTGTTACGGTTAATTCTTCGGTGGGTGGTTGTAATGGTAGTGGACTTTATAATGACAGCGGCATCGCACTGTCTCAGTTTAATGAATCGTACTATGATTTAACGAAAGCAATAGCAGCTAATGATGGGTTTATTTACAGTAGTAGGTACGATACATGAATAAAATATATGGCGTTATTCTAATTGCTCTAATTACTGCGATTTTTGTTGCTTATATAAAGAGAAAGGGAAGGAAGAAGGAAGAGGATGCTTTTGATCCATATTCTTTAAGGAATTTATCAATGACTGGAAGGGCTCCTTTTGTTTCTAGACGTTCGCCTAATACTAAAGATTATAATTACAATGTAGGACAGTATTGGATAAACAAGAAAGAAGTTCATATTTTTATACTGGAACGGAAAGCCAATTTGATAGCTTATTGGGTAGAGATAGATTTTTCTGATTCATACTGGGACGAAGAATGATTTGTACTATAATTCTGTTCTGTTTGGTTTTTGTTGGTTACGTTTTCATCTTAAGAAATCGTTATCGTCTTGAAAGAATATACGGCAAAGATCCTTTGTGTCCAACTATGATAGGAATGATCAAGCAGGAGCTTTTAATTCTGGATAATCGGTTTAGGGAACTGAATGGAAGAATAAATAAACTAGAGTTACTTGAAAAGAAGTTTAATAAGTTACAGAAGACAGCAAAGGACTTTGAAGAAAGACTTATTGCATGGGATAAGAGAAGAGATGAGAAGGTTAAGAATTCGTTGAGTTCATTTAATCATTTGTATACAAAGCTGCATGATGCATCTGATGAGGTAGTAAGACTTAAAAATTGGCTTGAACATGAGCTTAAAGTTAAGTTTGAAGTTCGTGATCAGTATCTTATGGAAATAAGAAACGTTTTAAATATTAGGAAAGAAGAAGAATGAAAAATAGTCCTGGCTCTGTAGGCATACTACTTGTTGGTATTATTATAGGCACTTCTGCTATGGGGATGCTACAGGGAGTCTTGTATCAGAAGTATCGTTCTAAGTGGCCTACGAAGGTGTTCGTTGATTTGCGTAACAAGGTTAAGCGTGGATTAGTACTAATCGAGAAGAGGTTCTAAATGAAGAGATTACTCGTACTTGTAGTTTTTGCTTTTATGTTCTTTTCCTGCTCTTATGGTATGACTCGTGAAGAGCGGTTATGTGCCTCGATAGATACATTATTCTTAAATATGGAACACAACAATAATGCTTATCTACATTTACTGTGTCCCCTTTATGATAAGGCAGATCTTGAGTACCCCCCTTCTAAGCTAGCCTTTATTAATGAATTCAAGGAGAGATGCGTAAGGCGTATAGATGAGGTAGAGAAGATGATTCTATTTTCTGATACTGTTTCACCAGCTATACATAAAAAGCTCTTAGAGATTATAATTATGGTATTAAGGGGAAGATAAGAGTTAAGATGCTGGAGTAGCTCATCTGGTAGAGCGGCTGTTTTGTAATCAGCAGGTAGCTGGTTCGAGTCCTGCCTCCAGCTGTTTCATTGAAATGGTTAAAAAGCAGTGTATCTTTTATACCTTATTGGTTGTTTTCAGGGGTGAACTATGAGAATAATTATCTTTCTTACCTTTTTATGGTCATCATTATTTACGTTCACACAACAGGAAATAGATTTACTCAACGCAACTCGTAAAAATACGAGTAATCCTGAGATAATTCTGTTGATAGATACACTTTTAGCGGAAAGTAAGAAGGACAGTGCATTCTCTAAACTCAAATCACACCTCCCAAAGACTTCTACGGTTGTTAAGGCTGGTGTGGTGTCAATAGCAGCGCTATTGAGTGTATTGGTAGCCATTGAAATGATTAGTATGCTTATGGGAAATGAACTATTGCTAAAGAACACGAAGAAGTTATATAAAAGTGCATGTAGTTTACGAGAAGAAACAAAAGAGGTTAGCGATGAAGTTAAGCAGCTTTCAGATGATACTAATTCGCTTCAAGAATCAGTACGACATGGTGTTGATAAAACTGAGGACATTGCGGAAGAAGTTCATGAGTTGGCGAAATCGTTAGATTTTAAGGAGAATCTTGCTCGTAATGATGTTGAGTTATTTAGGCGTATTGAAGTTTTAGAAGAAAGATTAGCGGCACAGAACGGCGATGCCTTTATATCTTTAAGTGAAGCTTTAAATCTAAGTCCATCTGAACCGTCAACGCCGGTAACGCCAGGCACACGTTCAAGGAGTAATACGTTATGGAAGTAATGAAAAGGAATAAATATGTTTGAAATAGAAGTAGGTATAATATTTTTATGTATCTTGCTTATAACGATATATAATAAAAACATTATAAAAAGATTAGAGAGACGACAAAGGAAGATAGAGGGTTCAATGCTTTCACTAACATTGCTTGATAAAAGAGTAAATGAGATGAATTTGAAGATAGTTTCAAT
>Ga0307928_10002488_pt1 | contig 14139 bp, 39 predicted proteins | sample AceLakmetagen232_FD_201815 | JGI IMG/M metagenome (GOLD analysis project Ga0307928, IMG submission 201815) | Saline water microbial communities from Ace Lake, Antarctica - #232 | ecosystem: Environmental > Aquatic > Non-marine Saline and Alkaline > Saline | place: Antarctica: Ace Lake... | reverse complement strand
TATTCATCATATAATTTAATAGCTGTTGGTTCATCAGCGAAGAAGTTCTCTATTTCTATATCGTCTAAATATATAGCGTATCTCATTTTTTCACCTTCATATTGTTAATTGTTAAATGTCCCATTAACGTAGCTAGATAAAACAACGCCTCATTTGGTGTGAAGCCCGCTTTCACCATATCATTATATTGTTTATATAACATTGAGGAAGCCATCATCGAAGCTATATCTATATTTATCTTTTCTTCTACCATCTACAACATCTCCTTCTCTTTAGTAATCAATCCTTCATAATTCTTATAACACTCGTAGAGTTCGACAGATAAGCTATTGAAAGCTTCCTGTGTGGGAGCGTATTCAGCAACGTATTTAAGAATAACGTTGAAAGTTCGCTCATACCTCTTGAGTGTCTCTGGAAAGAATATAGCGTCCGGAATGGTATAAGCTATATCACCCACTGGATTTTGTCTAAAATGATTAAGCGTTGCTATAACATTCTTATAAGTGGGTTCGTTATCTTTCATAATCTTATCAATATCTACTACCTTCTCAAACTTGGTTGTTAACCGACCTTCGAACACGAAAGGAATAAATCTGTGAATTACAGCCTTAGTGAATATCTGGTCGAAGTATTCTTGAGCCTTACCAACATAATACTCTGGAAGATTGTAGAAAATCAAAAGACTAAGTCTGCTAATATCGTATTGTTCTTGGGTAGTCGCAGTTTTCCTCGTTCGCTTTGTATAGGTGTTGAAATAAGCTCCTGTAGCTAGGAGAAACTCTTGCATTGAAATCTTCTCTTCCGCTTTGAGGTTACCCATCTCGTTAAGAATCATAAGTTTGTTTATTAAACTGTATTCTAACTTAGCAAAGGTCGCACCGTAAATATTAACGGTAGAGTCTACTAGCTGTTGAATTATTCCAACCACGCTGTCCTTTCCAAATCCCGCATCAGTAGATATTCTAGCGTTAATTCTGTCACAGTAACCTGCTATCGCCAATATCTTATATAAGGTAAAGTGCATCGGTTTGGTGTGGCTAAAGGCTGGCATTATATCTACCAAGTCAGCAAAAGACATTCTCTTCTCTGCAGGAATGTTAATTGACTTAACTCCAGCAATTAGATTGAACACTTCTCCTTTATAGTCCATCTCTTTTTCTTCTGTAACCTTGAACGGCATATCTTCTAAACAAGCTGAAATCATAAAGTATGATGTCTTATTCTTCTCAAGAAAATAACCGTAAAGTTTCATTCCATCTAGAACTATAGCCTTATGCTTACTAACTATGTTCTCCTCAGTAAAGATACCGTCGTATAGCTCATTGTTAAACCGCTGGATAGCATCGTTATGAAATGCCAATTCGTCCGCCATATTTATTCACCGAATTTTCTATCAATGTGAACAGCTAAGATAAAGAAATAATCGCTCAATCTGTTTATAAAAGCGTATGATAGTGCGTTCAGTTTCTTATCTTCTAAATAAGTAGTTAATACTCTCTCAGCCTTACGAGTTCTCACTCTAGCTTCATCAATATCCATAGCAATAGGACTATGGAATCTAACAAATTCCCAAACGTCCTCGTCTAGATTATCTATTTGTATCTCTAAGGCATCTATATCCGAGTATTCTATTGGATACTCTGGGTCTAGTCCAGAAATCTCAGCTCCTAATTGTCTCAACCTACATTGTAAGTTGATACAGAATTCCATTTTAAACTTCATATCTGGTAGAATATCCAGACCGTAAATTACTTTATCAATAGCCGTTTGTAACTCGTCGATTACGCCGTTAGCTTCTATTAGACAACTACTCTTGGGTATCTTTTCTCCCTTAGCAGTATGTGTCGTTCCGCCATCTCCCTTTTTCGTATATATTTTCATTTTCTCACCTACTCGAATAAATCTTCTGCTTCTTCCCGTTCTACAGTCGGTTTGTTAATCTTCTTCTCAATCGTTTTAACTTTTTGCCAAGACTGGGTTTCCATTTGTAATTCTTTACCGTAATCCAACAGCTCTAAACTAACATATTTATCATTCAAGGCTACTATTCTTATAGCGTATTCATCGTCCAGTTTAATTATGCCGTTGCCATTGGAGATATGTCCAAAGAGATATCCCTTTACTAAAGTCTTCTTAGCCTTAATAACAGGTAATCTACTCTTGGGCACTTGTGTCTTTTTAAGGTCGTCGTATACTCCCATTTTACATCTGTTTAAATATAGTGAACAATTCCTCGGCTCGGTCTTTGGAGATAACTCCTTTGTACTGAGGCTCTTGTGAGGATATTATGAATATGCTTTTTGTTATCTCGTAGCCATCCTTAACCACTCTTAATGATTCATCAATTAACGCTTGCTCGGTTGGAGTGAGAGAATCGGTGGATGGTTTCCCATCCCCAATTTTCTCTGCCTGATAGACCGTGTATACTCCTCCTCTCGGACTTGGCTTCTCAAATTTTGTAACTTTTACTTTTACGCCATCATTACCACCTGCTAACTGCTCTAATTGTGGTATCAATTTTTCTGAAGGAAAGAATATAACGTCTCCTGTATAATTCATAACTAACTTCTCGTCAGCTTTTCGTCCTTCATGTACTGTAACATTCTCTACAGTTCCGCCCCAAAGTTGCCAGTTACTAATCTTTTTCTTTCCCTTAACTGTAAATTCAGATTGTCCTGTTGTGTTCGCCTTACTAGACTCTAATGTAACTTCAACGCTTGCTCCCAGTCCCAAATCCTTGAATACAAGTTTTGGATTGTCTTTTTGTTCTTCATCACTCATTTTTTTCACCTTTCTTATCTAACTTCTCCATAACTTTATCTTGTTGCGTATTATAACACTTATCGCAAATAGCTACGAAGGCAACTACTCCCTTCTCCACCTTATTGGCTTCGACAATGTGGACTCTTACTCCGTCCTTAAAAACTAGCTCTGTCTTACATTCAAAACAAATAGAGTCGTTTTTAATCTTTTCTTGTACTCTGTCCCATAGAAATCCCATTTCTCCGAGGTGCTGGGCAACACTCTCATCAATCTTATTCTCTTGATTTATATCCTTCTTCAAACCGTCTTGGATAAAATCATCTAGTTCTTCATCTTTCATATATATCACCTACTAAAAATCGTTGTGAAAATGAGTTCCCAGTGCTTTTTGTGGAGGCATCTAGCATCTGGGAACCATACTTTGTGGAGGTCTGCCACGAAGGGCAGTCTTTATAATCTTACTTTTTACCGGGCATACGTTTTGCCTTATATCCCCTTGCAGGAGTCTTACGACCACCACTACTAGAAAAGTTAGCCGCACGATTATGTTTTTTCTCGTGTGCAGACCTACTAGGACCTTTCTCCTTGAACTTCTTTAAATTTGAAGGAGCATTGTTTTTTGAATCTCCATCAACGTGGTCAATATGTTCTCCTTTTTTAGCTCCCGCTATACGACGGTATGAACGCCGTCCATCTTTATATGCTGGGTTCTTCTTGCCCGTTACTGCGGCAGCAATTTTCTTACGAGTAGCGGGTGTCTGTTTTCTACCCAACTCTTCCTTTGTTTCTGTCATTGTTATTCCTCCTAGAATTTTCTTCCTGGTCTTGCTGAACCGCTTCCACTGGTCATTAGACCTTTCTTTACTGCTTCCTCATTCAACTCAGCTTTGGTTTTAACTGCTGGTGGGTGAGTACCAGAATCAACAAGAGGCTTAGTAGCCACTAGCGTATCAAAATCTGGCGGTTGAGTAAGGTCAATTTTTCTCTTTGGTTCTGTTGGTGGTGTTGGTTGTTTAATTTGGACAATCTCCACATCCTTATCCACTATAATACCAACATTATCACTCTTTTTTAACTTATAGAATTTGTCACCGTCAACATCAAGAGTGAACTCGGTATCCTTATTGTTACTTATTACCTCATTAACTCCATTGTATGCTTCAAGTATGATTTTGTGTATATCTTCCATTGTTAGAATTATCTTCATTTGTTTCTCACCTGTTATGATTATAAATGTAAAAGACTAGCAGTTACCTGCTTGTCTTCCTTTCTTTTTACCACTCGGTTTTGGACTACGCTCTCGAGGTCCTTTTCCGTCTCTATCTGCCATGTTATCACCTCGTGTGTGGTTTTTTACTTATAGTAGTATATGTGTTACTACTACTATATAAATGTTTCTATTTGGAGTCGGAATATTAATCTACCTTCTGCTCCATCATAATCCTCACAATTCTCTCTTCGGATTCTTTATCGTGTTTATTCTCTAAAAGAATGAGGTGGAGATTTTCGTGTATGATAGTCTTGCTTATCTCTCTTATTAACTGAGGTTCTTTCACTTTCTTCCATTGGACAGCAGATAAGTTAATAATAATATCTTTGTTGTCCAAGGCTAATCCTTTAATCATTTTTACAGGTTCTTCCGCTAGAATAAGCAGTCGTCCCTCTTTTATCTTTTCTTCTATATCTTCAATATATATAAAATCTATCATTTCTATACCTCTGGTTTCTTTAATAAAAATTCAACCCAGTTTTTGTTGTTGTAACAAATAGTCGATTCTTTTCTGTGACAGTACCCGCCATAGTGAAATCTGCAACATACTGCCTCGTCTCGTAATTTCTTGTAAAACTCACAATCTTCAACTGTTTCATCAATCGTCAAATTCAGCCTTCCAATTAGTGATTTCTTCTTGTTGAACTAACATATCTACACCGTAGACCTTTTTAATCGTATAAGAATAATATTCTTCCATTATGTCAGCTATTGGCTTAGTTACCCTTCTATTTCTAATAACACCCGCCATTCTGCGTTGTTCTTCTTCAATTCTCTCTCTAAAGGACTTCTCAGCCATTTCAAGTAGTCTTTTCATTTAGAACCTCTTCACTTTTTAAATAGAATATCTCACACTCTTCTGGATAATACCCTTCTTTCTTCTGGGCATCAGATAATTTCTCGGAATGTAATATCTCGAATATTTGAAGAGTGTCAATACAAAAAATATCTGCTCTCCCACCATTTTTGAATATAGCCTCTGTGATAATGGTGTGTCCACCTTTTATCAATTCAAATGATTTAATGAATTTAGCGGTCTCGTGCTGAAGAGTATTTCCAACATTAACCTTAACGACATTTGTTTTAGCGTTAAAACTACTATCGAGTAGTCGCCAACCGGCGTTAATCAGTGAGGTTCTCTGTTTCTTGTTCATTTTCTCACACAGCTTATACAGTCCTTTACACCTTATACACCTTTATACCTTATAAGGTATATACCTTTATTACCTTATACACCTTATAAGACTGTATTCCTTATAGACCTGTACAGTCTTATACACCTGTAAAGGACTGTACGAGACTGCCGATTATCATACAAAGTATGAGGAATAGGGTTAGTAATACTGTAATAAACTTAATCTTGTTAATGTCTTGTTTAGTTATCATTCAGAATCCAATCCTACATGGTTTTTAGCTCATCCTAGACACTTTAATACTAAAGAGGTAGTCTAGTAAGGGTAAAATTAAAGTGTCTCAGAACGCAGGCAAATGCGTTAGGTGACACCACTAAGTATTGAGAGGGATAACATCAATAATCCCACTATGAACAGTAGTATCTTGTGACGTAATTTTATCTTTTTCATTTTCTCTAAATAACCTCACTGCTTGAATATGATAACATTCAGTTAAGCGGACATTGTTACAGGTGCATTTCCACTTGTCCAGTCCTTTATAATAGATTATATCGTAAGCGTTACCTGTAGTGCCACCACACACATAATACTCGTATCTGTCGGTCTCACATCTTAGAAATATCTTCTCACCTTCTAGTATCTTCTGTACTTTTTCTTCTCTTTTCATTTTGTCAATCTCTAGTAGTATTATGATTGTTCTCATATATAAAGTTATCTTTTAGTGTGCGGAGTACACTAATTCTTTACTCATCATCCTCATCGTCTACCATAGCAAAATCTGAATAGTCTTCCTCTTCATCCTCTGCGTCAGCATAAATGATAGTTCCGTCTTCTGTCATTTCACCGATTATCTCATATTCATGCATTGCCGAAGCTTTCTCACATACTTCAATGGGGTTGGATATTGTACCGTCATAGTATGGATAAACGGTCACTCTGTCGTCTCCTAACGCTTCAATTACTACTTTTTCTTTCATTTTCTTTTCCTCCAAAAATTAAAAGTGGGGGTTTATCCCCGATGATATAATCGTTCAAACTCACCAATAGGAGATTCACCAAACCATAATACTCCATTAGTATATATTTTTGTATATCCTAATACTGTATATCTAACTTGTAGTTCCATATTCGCTACTGCCTGTTTAAACGCTCTGTATTCCTCTTTGTTTACATACATCATATTCAATTCAGGTATGAATGATTGACTGAGGTAATCAGTTACTTCGTACATTCTAAGTCCTCTACTACCTGTGTTGTCTTTCTTATTCTCTTCCGTCGTCAATCGGGTATCGAATAAGGCGTTGTTATGTTCCATTTCGTAATGTACGGCGTTTACAAAATCTACCACATTATCAAAGTCGTCTTGTAGGTCATACTGAGTACAAATTACGCTATTCCATCGTCCTTCATCGCACCGAACTTTAACATCTAGTACGGTTGTTGCACTAACCATTCCTATAGCCAGTAAGGCTATCAATACATATACTATTGTTTTCATTTTTCCACCTTTTACTTTTTTGTTATTTTCTTAGTAAATCCACATTTGGGGCATACTAAGTATTTTCTTAGTGAGGGACTATCTATATACCAAGTAGCTCCTCTAATCCAAGTGTAATCCTCTACTATTTTCATATTGCCGTGACTACACAGCAGTTTTTTAAGCCATTCCATTCTTTTTCCTCCATTCTTCTATTCTATTTTGAGTACCTTTTTGAGTTCGTCTAACATTTCATATACTTCCTCTATAGTAACTTTGTTTTCGGTGTCTCTGTCGATACTGATAAAGGTATACATATGATTTATAGCTTTTTCAACTTCTTTTTTTATCATTCTTTTTCCTCCTACATTGTGCGAACTATTCATCATCTGTATCAATTAAATTTATACCTACAAATTTTTTCATATTTGATGTTCCAACATAAAGATGTTGATTCTTTCCTTCAAGGTCTGTGTAAATAATAACTATCTTTTTCATTCTAATCCCTCTTTGGTGGAGTATAGTATCTTTTTGTTTCCATAGTCTCCTCGTCCTTCAACTCATCAGGCAAAATGCTATATGTTGGTAAGTAACCCATTCGTTCTTCAAAGTCCTTAATCCAAGCGTTCTGGGCTTTCTTCTTTGCGTTCATTGTCTTGACCTCATCTAATATGATTTTTTAGTTATTGGGTTATATGTTATCCAATATTCACAATTACATTTTCTACAACGAAATGCAATTTCGGTATTTTGTTTAATGCGTTCTTTTTCTCCACACAGAGGACACGTGGTTTTTATTTCTTTCATTACATCTCCACCTCACCACTAAGTATCTTATCCAAGTGAGCCTCTGTTAAATCATCCTCTAAATTAAAAGGGTCTTGGACGGTTCCTAACTTCTCTGCTCTAGGGTAAAATCCATAGTTGAAAAGTAACTGGAAGAGGCGTTGGTCTGGGTACTTAGTCCAGACCTCAGCAATCTTCTCTGCTATTCTATTTATTCTCTCTTTCTCCCGCATTTTCTTCACCTAAAGCAAATTACTCGCTTTGAGTTCTTTCAAGATTTCGGTCTTTGCTTTAACGCCTTTAGTTTTCATTAACTTATCCAACTTAGTCGCTAAGAATTCCTCATCTGACTCGTACTTCTCAAGGAAATCAACTTCTTTTTTCATTTCCTTAATTTCGTTCTGATGCACCTGCATCATTGTTCTAATGTACTTAGCCTGTTCTTTTCTGTCAGCTAAACAGAATACGTCACCGGGTCCTCTATAAAACAGAGTTGTTTGTTGTGCTGTGCCGTCTGTGTGTTTTACAACGATACTACCATTTACGATATCTGTCGTTGACCTTACTACTTCTAAAATCTTACCTTCCCAAGACAGCTTATTTTGTCCGTTGTTGGCGACTTTTAGAAGAATTCTATCTCCTTTTTTTACGTTGGGGTTTGTCATTTTATTTTTTCTCCTCCACCCTAGCCGCAAATTGGACACCTTGTTCTAAAAACGCATTTAGGCTAGTGATAAATGCCTCTTTATCCTCAGTGTCTAATACTTTGCTAGGAACATTAGTTTTCTCGTCAATTTTCCATAAATAATACTTCATTTTATCTTCACCTTTCTAAATATTATAAAGTCAGCGCCTGAATAGTCATCCTCATTTTCGTGATATAACAGGTGCTTATCATCATCAATAACATAAGAAGTTTTCCCTGAAAAGTTAGCAACGATTTCATCGCGGTACCAACATTGGATATGATAAATGTTCTCGTCGGGCTCATTGAACTCATTACACCAACCACTATTGCCTAGCTTAAACTCGCATAGCTGGGTGATATCAATTAAGTCTATTCCCGTCTTTAGCATTTTCTTTCTAAAAAGTGCTATTGGAGAAGCCGTATATTTCATTATTGAAAACTTCTGCATTTTTTCCCTTTTTTTCCTACTTCTTCTCATTTTTTATCCTCCAAGTAATGCTTTGTACGAATAGCATCCTCTAAGTCTTCAAAGAAACCATTTAACATACTAGCCGCTGAATGTGCTAACTGTTCTTCTGAGAATCCAGCCGTTATGTAATTCTTAACATTATGCGTAAATGGTAACTTTTCAACCATTTTAAGTCTATCTAGCATATCGGCTTCTAGCCAGTCCTTCCACCACTCTATTTCATATTCACTCATCTTTTTTCTCCTCTCGTATCTTAACATCTAATTTTTTTGCTAACACACCTATCATTTTTTGTATATATTTTTCATCATCGGTAACTCTACGCATAATGTTGATTAGCAACTGGGCTAAAGTAGCATTGTCCTCATATTTGTCACCGTAATCTTCAACGAAAGTTGGGCTATCTGTTGAACCACTCTCAAATACATATGATTCACTCTCTCCTTCAAAATCATATAATTCATGTCCTGCTCTTATGTAACTCATTTTATTTTCTCCACCTTTACCATTGGTAAATCTTTACTTGTAAAAGTAATCCATCCTTCATAGACAGCAGTAACTTGATAGCCTAATAGTTTCAAAGTTCCCCATACTGCTTTTTCTTTATCATTCATCTTTCATTGCCTCTATTATTTCTTTAATGGTAATAGGGTAATAATTCCAGACATCAACGCCCACGTTCACAAGGGTTTGTCGGTGTGTCTTTCTAATTTTCCAATTAGTATGAACGTGACCGTGAAGAACGAATTCCCACGCTGAGTCTTGCGGTTCGTGGACTAATTGCCACATCTTCCCGCCAAACTGAATGGTTAGGTCTTTAATGATTGTCTTGCTATCGTGATTACCCTTAATCCATATAATCGTTCCATTGAGCCTATCCATATACTTCTTGACTTCACTGCCTTTCGCTAGACTGAAATCTCCAAGGTGAAACACTACATCGTCCGCCGTCACTCGGGAGTTCCATCTCCGAATGATTTCCTCGTCCATATGGGTAATGTCTTTGAATGGTCGGCTAGCATACTTTAGTATAGCGTTGTGTCCAAAAATGGGTGTCTGCTGTAAAATAGTAGTTTGTCACCTTAATCACCTCGTTTAGAACGTCCCCACAAAATTTGTGATACACATCCCGAAGAAAGATTTAGCTGTTTGCAAATATCTTTCTGTTTTATTCCTTTTTTATACAAATCTGGAATTTGTTTTCTAAGTCGTATGGATTTTTCCGTACGAGTTTCAAATTCCATAATACTATCCCATTTTCTTGATAAAACGGGCAATTTTAAACTATATGTGACCTTCTTTAAAAAGGTAACAACTGAATGGTGGGATATTATCAGTAAAGCATATCCCTCATTGTTTATTTTTACGCTTGATTTATATTCTACGGTTGATATATCTTTTATTCTTTTATCAAAATAGGTCAATATATCAAGCCACGAACTATGAACCTTTATTCTAATATTTGAGGTCTTATGATTTTTTGGACTTACTATATTTCCGTCACCATCTATAAATCCTATGATAAGTGATAATAATAGGTCATCATTCATTTGCTCAAATATCGAAACTTTTGGTGGATATATAGTTTTATTTTTTTTAAGGTCAAACTTTTTAGCTAGTAAAGGTAATATTTTCTTATTACCTATATTAACGCTTGGTCTTTTCCCTTTTCTTATAACTTTTACATATTCACAAAATTTGTCAATATGGTCGTTGTCCTTTTCTGCTAATTCTAATGACATACATCTTTCTTTATATGAGCCGTCTGCTAATATAAAGCCCATCCAATAGTATGATATATGATTTTCTTCTAATAGTATTCCTAAATTATTTACCATAGTAATATAGTAGGACTTCTACTATTTAAATGTTCGCATTTGGTATCGGTCATAAACATTATTGCCGTAAAAAAGTTTTTCATTTTTTTCTTTCCTCCAACATTTCATCTATTATTTCAAACGCTTTGTATTGAGCCTGTTTATGACTTTCAGGCTTCTCTTTCATAATGTAATCGTAAAGCCTGTGTACGAAACTGTGGGTGTCCCCACAATAAACTAGATTATCTGTAAAAAACTCTTTAAAGTCTTTCATTAGTCTCCCTCTTTAGCCATATCCACTAACATATCAGCGTGTCCTGCTTGAGTGTTATTGTAGTCGTCAAGGACATAAGTTGTCCATCTGTCACCCATAAAAGCTGTGAACTTTTCTTCTAAGTTCTCCTCGAATTTTCTGTTCACTTTGAAAGCTTCGTATGCCTCAGCATAATCCATTACAAAGCCCTCATAGAGTTCTTCAATGTGGCTTTCCTCGTATTCTAACAAATCATTTCCGTTTACCATCTGTTTCTTCCTCCATAATCTTTTTCCAATTAGTAATAGGTTGTTCAGTCCTTACAAAATCATTCCATTCATGTCCGAGAACTTCTCCCATACGAGCACTAACATTAAATGTGCCTGTACCACTAGCGGTAAATGTTCGTGGTGGACAGTCTGGAGGTTCATCGTTATTTCTCATTATAACTTCACTGGGGTACATATGACTGAAATCTATATCAGTACCTGTGAATGTTCCTGATGATGTTGTGGTTGTATAGGTTACCATTCTATTTTCTCCACTTAGTAGTAGTGACTCCACTTTTTAAGTCTTTCTTTTTGGTATCGGAGAGCGAAGCGCCGCTACTCTGACCGAGTTCGTCCCTCCAACTCTCTATCTTCTTGGTCTTGATAACCTCTTTTTTTTCTTTTCTGAAAAAATCAATGTTACCGTCGGTGGTAATGTCATCCTCTGCTACGTCAAGAATAATAAAACTGACTATAAGTACAGCTATTCCTCCAAAAAATGTTATGAATTTTCCTCCGAGTCCAAGAGAGTTATCAAACACACTTGCTCCCAGTATTATCGCTCCCAACAGAGCCAAGATAAACCACAATAAATGAAACCCACTAAGTTGCACACGAATAGAACCTACTTTTCTGTAACCCAGAAAACCATAAGCGTCAGTATAATAAGTAGCCCATTTGATTTTCAATCTAAACACCTTTCCATTTCTTTCTTCCAACTATCTACTTCTTCCGTATAGAGAAATGAGCCTCCAGTATGTTCATTGATAATGTATCCTGTTAGAGAACCATAACCGCCCCAACTTCCACTTGTATATTCTCTATTAAAACCACCATTCCAAGTAGTCAGCTTTTTTGTTGAGTAGGAGCTATTTCTCGAAACAAGCCATTTATGCATATTCCCATGTCCAGACCTAACTCTTACATTGGTTTTGATTTCTATATAAGCCTTCTTATGATTTGTTTTTGGTATTGAAGTTACTATTCCGCTGTAAAGTATTTTACCGCTACTCTTACATATTACTCTTTCTCCTACAACGAGCGGTCTCTTAATTAGTTTCATTTATATCACCTAGTTCTTTCTTCCAGTTGTCAATCTTAGCAAACTCTAGCTCCGTTTCGTAAAATTGGACTGGTAAACCTTTCATTCTATAGGTATTTATTTCTCCAATAGTTTCTAGTTCTCTAATCTCGGAGATAATAAGTTCAGTTTTATCGGTAATAAATTTATAGTACGGAGAATTTTTTTTCTGTGGTACTTTTTCATATCTTCCGTCACTTGTGAATTTAACCATATATACTCTATCTCCTAATTTAAACTTTGACAATTTTATCAGCCTCCGCCTCTTTTACCTTCTCCATTAGCTTTTCTTTTCTAATCTTCGAGGCCGCTTTATCTTCACCGAAACAAATCTTATTGAAATTACACCACCCACACAATTTGCCCTCTTTAAGAGGGTAGTCTTCAATGGCCGTAGAACGAGTTTTGTCCCAGACATAATCTATGGCGTCACGGGCGTGTTTCAAAATGGACGGCGTAACTTCAAGAAGATATTCTTCCCCATATCTAAGGAATATAATAGCCACATAGTCGGCCATCTTAGCCTCTTGTCTGTAATAAAGAAGGGCATAAATAGAAAGTTGTCGCTTGTAGTCCTCACTCAAGCCAACACCGAACTTACTGCTTGTCTTATAGTCACCCAGTGTTATAGAGCCGTCATATCCAGTATGCACTACATCTATATATCCTCTTGTACGCAGTTCTTCGTCCTTAACATACAATTCTTTGAACTTTGGTCTTGTAAGATAGAAGGCGTGTTGCTCATTCTCTGCTTTACCTTGGATGATTATACCGTCCATCTTTCTCTTATGAACCGCATAGAAATTAAATACCATAGTGATAGCGTCCTTCTTATGCTTTTTTAATTCATCAGCGGGCATTTCTAACTTGTCTAGCAGAGGTTTGCTCTTGTTCCAAGTATCAATAAATAATCCTGCAATATATTTCTTAGGATTTGGTTTGTACGCCCGATAGAAATCTTCAAGGACCTTATGTATAACGGAACCCTTTATAAGATGTATGGACGGGGGTTGCTTTAACTTAGCCATATAATTATAATAAAATTCCCTTGGACATTTAAACCACGAATTCACCTTAGTGGGTGAAAGACTCGTTATGGGTTTTAGTTCTTTTTTTTCTTGCATTTTTAATCATCTCCTTAACTTTTTTGTTGTCTCTAAGGCTTTTTCCATATCATTGAGTGCTTTTTCATATCCGAGTGCTGTTTCTTCTCCCAAGTCGTAACCGAATGAGTTTTCTTCTCTAAGTTTCTTGATTATCGCCTTAAGTTCTTTTTTTTCTTCCACTTTATTCACCTTCTATAACTTTTTTCCAGTTATTATTTTTTCTGTGTTCTTTCGCTTCTTCCCTGTCAGCTATCTCTTGCTTCTTCTCTTCAAGTTCCTCATCTTCTAGCCAATGGACATCACTGGAACCACAGGACATACATTCGTAATTATCTATTTCTCCCGAATCACTATCGTATGTATCACTATCTCCGTAATCAGTAATGCTTCCTTCACCGTCTATAAAGACTTCCTCTGTTACATAATTAGTACAGTCTTGATTTGCCTTGAAACTGTCACATTCTCCACAGGCGTAACATAAGTGAGTCATTTTAGTCACCCTCCAATTCTTTCTTCCAGTTGTCTATATGGGCTAACTCAAAGTGTGTGGGGTCTTCAATGAATGGTGGTTGATACCCAACTTCTCTGTAACCCTTAAATTCGTAATCGTCCCTATATTTGTTTGAGTGTAATAAAGTAAGAATTGTTCCAGCCTTAATCTGTACCATTTCGTAATTTTCTAGTTCGGGCTCGAAGTCTATTAAGACCCGTACTTTAACTTCGTTTTCGTATTTTCTCATTTTTATCCCTCCATTATATCTTTCCAATTATCAATAACAGTTTTAGATAGGCCACCCTCTTCAACGAAGTTGGACAATCCCGTGATACCATACCATATTCCAGAGTGGAAAATGTTAATTTCCTTGATGGTGTGTTTTTTATCGTCTACTTTACACCCCGTAACTCCACCATCGGTAGCAAAGTCCAAACTACAAGCTTGTAGTCCTTTCTGATTTTTTGTACGAAAATATACTTCTTCCCCAACTTCAAACTTGGACTTCATCAGACACCTCTGAAGCGCCGTCAC
>Ga0307928_10002485_pt1 | contig 14146 bp, 28 predicted proteins | sample AceLakmetagen232_FD_201815 | JGI IMG/M metagenome (GOLD analysis project Ga0307928, IMG submission 201815) | Saline water microbial communities from Ace Lake, Antarctica - #232 | ecosystem: Environmental > Aquatic > Non-marine Saline and Alkaline > Saline | place: Antarctica: Ace Lake... | reverse complement strand
TTTATATTATTAAAATTCAAAATAAGCCCCCAAAGTAAATATTATATATGCGAGTAATTTGACTCCAAAATAAACCTTCCCTTTTATGTTCCTTGTGTAATAGTAAAAAGTTAATCTTATCTGTTTATCAAATCCCGTGTTTCCAATATACCATATATCTCTTTTTGCATGCCAACCCATCAAGCAATCAAATACCATCCAGAAGAAGAAAGCATTAACAAACCATAGGATAATAAACTTCCACGCCTGAATAAATAAGTAAGAATCATTCAATAGAAACATCCCTATACAAAAAACCGTGTTAAGCACTATCGCCTCTTGTAAAGCCCACCAATGCCATTTATATTCTGTGCCGAACAAATGCTTATCGTGCATTGATCTACTCCATGCGTACCATAAAGTAAAAATAGTTGATATGATAAATGCTGTAATCATTTTCTAATAGTTATTATCTTTTCGTCTATTGGCTTAATCTCTATCTCGATAGGCTTCCAGTCAATAGGCAATTTAACAACCTTCTCAATAACCGATATCTTTTCAACCACCTTGTCAAATTCCACCCTCACATCAACCTTAGTAATAACACTATCAACCACTTTGTCAATAGTGTATAATACTTTTGTAGATGATAATTCTCTAGGCACTTTAACACTATACAATTCTGCTTTATCAGCCTTATTGATATCCTGCCATTTTTCAGCATTATACCCTTTACAATTCTTTTGTAAAAAGGCATGTACCTTATCTGAATACTCTATTGCGCTTTCCGCATTATTAAAAATTGCTATCATTATAAACCGTATTTAGTTTTCAAATAATTGTATATAATATCCTGATCTGTTGCGGTGTCAGCCGATTTTCTCGCTATAATCTCTTTTACTTCTATGTTAGCAACATTACTACCTGAGTTTCTTGATGCGAGAGTAAAACCATTTGCATCAGATGCACCGTAATCACCAGTCAGGGCAACTGTTTCGTTTATTTGGAATGTACTATTAGCTCCATTGAATAATACCCTAATAATACCCCAGTCGCCAACTGCTAAATTAGAATTATGGGCAGAGGGTGTCCCGGCAGATACATCAAGTTTAGGAGTAGAGCTATTTTGATATATTAACATGGAATCATTAACATCACCATCTACGAGCCTATCAACATTAGCCCAGCTAACTTGCTTAACAACCATATAAATCATTTCAGGCTGCTCAAATGTGAAGGTTGCAGTTTTCATAAACTCACTAACGCCATCTCCTAATACACCCGTAGCACTCCAAAGCATCTGGTCTGCTCCTGTAAGTTGTACAAGGTGATGACCCAAACCTGTTCTGTCTGTCATTTGACTAACCCTGTCGGATACATCTTTAATGACATAAGCAGCAGCCGCATCATACCAAGCAACAGTATTACCATCGTCAATGATAGATGGGTAACTAGCCCCTGAAAAATTCATTACATCTTTTACCGTAGGATAAACTACCTTATTTACTACCTTATTTACTACTGCCATAATTTCTTAATTTTTACCAATCAAAACCAAATGTAACTGCACCACTGGTATAATCATCTTCCTTTACACCAGCTCTCCAACGAATAGCTTTTCCTGTGTCTTCTATTGCCACTCTATCACCCGTAGCAAAAGCAGTACCTTCATTACGATAATCCTGCCAGCGTTCATCATCAGCACATTTAAACTGAAGAGTGACCACTATATCAGATACATCCATAGAATCATCATCCCCATATTCACGAATAGAAAAGAAAGCTTTCTGCACTTTGAAATCCTTCTGTAATTCACGTAAATTAATCTCATTTGTATAATACCCCTCACCAGTCGATTCCGGAAGAGTGTCTACCGTAGCATACTTTTGGTAGCTTGAATCATTTCTACTGTTTGCCATGTCTTTATGTTTTTAGTTTATTAAATGTTCTTCTTTCATGTTTATCAAACCAAGTAATCTTGGTATAGCATCCCTTACCTTATCTTTTTGTTCCGGTGTCATTACATGCGTGTGTTGGTAATTAATACCAATAAATCCTTCTTCTTCTCCATCAAACTGATTTATCAAAAACATAAATGATGACTTAAACCCAAACTTCTCCATGTCATGTTTATAATTAGGATCTTTACAATCAACAACATCATATACATCATATGTATCTAAAGTGGCAAGACACAACATTGCTTCCGGATATCTTGAATTAAGAACACCTTGACCACACGCCTGTAAAGGAACAGCACTCCCCAATGGTGTTTCATGCGTTACAGTAAACTTTTGCATGGGTAACGCATTGTTGAAAAACCCACCATTATGAAACCTTCCTACAATAATCTTACAGGCTGCTACATTCAATTTAATTTCATATACCAACCTATTAATTTCAACATCATATACAGCATTCTCCTTCAAAGATCGCGCTCTTTTCTTGGCCACATACTTTCTCTTCTCTGCCGGTTTAATCATTTTGTTATACATAGCCACGATAAAGATAAGCATACCAGCAAATAATGCTATCTCAAAGAGTGATTTAACTGTAAAAAGAATTCCGTTGTCCATTTTTTCTTTACGTTTATTTCGAAGTTATAGTTTCGTCTAATACTGTCAATTCTGATACTGTCTCTTTTTTTTTAAAATCAAATGTGAGTCCCTGCATATACTGTATAAAATCATCCTTAGTTAATGCAGAATCATTTGTTAAGTATCTAACATAACTTCCTCTTAACGCCTTCTGTTCACCACTCAATGCTTTTACATCACTTTGTATTGCATCAAGTTTCCCACATACAGAATCTATAGCCACTCTCTGTTCTTCTTGTATATCGATTATTATACTTAATTGGTCCTGAACAATTACCTGATCATTATCCTTTGTAGTAAAATAAGCAGCCATGACCCATATAACGGCCACAGCACTTGCTGCCGTTACAAAACCTGTTATATACTTAAAGATTGTTTTCATTCTTATTCTGTTAAACTGCGTATGCATGTAGCCCTATAAAAAGATCTACGTCTGCTCCATTTACATCACTATATTCTTCCTGATGTGATTTAGCCATAGTTTCTAAAGTTTTATGTGGTCAATATTTCTTTGTTTACTCTTATTGGAGCTTGAGCTTGTGGAAAAATCCTATCGAATCTCGGCCTCCGTCCGCAGCTTGTACAAGCCGATATTACAACATCAACTCCATTAGTTGTTGCTTCTCCTACTTTTACTGTAATTTCTCCTTTGTCACATAATGGACAATCTATTGTGTGCTCGCTTACCATAATTACTAAGTTTTATATTGTGGCACTGCTACCGTAAAAAAGCCCGATTGCTCTGACTTAACTTGGACATAGCAATACCACAATTATTATTTATACTACTCTTCTTTATTTTCTAATATTTCAAATGCTTTTGTAAAGGCTACTTTCTCTGTATCACTTCTTAGTTTTCTATATTCTGTATCTGATGCTAACGATATTCTATTATCATGAATTGTATAATAGAATCCGTCTGGTATATAATGTGGGTTTCTGTCATCTTCATCCACTTCTCTGGTATATTGTATTTCCAATGATACATCAATAAATATATTATTCTCATCAAAGAAGTCATACATATCCCTAAACTGAAAATATCTTGCATCACTCATGTATGTAGTCCAACCATTTCCTCCAAAACATATCTGTCTATTCTTTTGAAGCCAATCATTGCATAATTGTAATCCTTTAGGGTATTTCTCTTCTATTTCTTTCCAATTCATGCTTATATTTTTAAATTATTCTCCTTACAATCTTCTTAAATGTCAATTTATTAAATGCACCACTTCCGGCATCAACCTGGTCTTTATTGGTAGAAAAAGGGAAATAACGATGTTCCTCAACAAATACAGAGTTCCAGTGGGCTGTTAGAAGCATCACGTTGCCGTTATTCACCTGAACTGAATAAGGATCTGCCCGAAACACTTTATCCCCTGTAGGACGCTCTGCGTACACTGAGTAACCTGCCAAATTTAAGATAGAAGCATCTGCAGACTCTTTTCCACCACTTCCCGGCTCCTGCTCAATCCACACAATAACATCTTTTCCATCAGCCTCAGCCACAGATTTCATTATTCTTTCTCTTTCGTGGGTGCCCCAACGTCCTCTTTTTACATCCAGAATTACCCAATGCCTATTTACCATTTGTGCCATCTTCACCCCAACAGTAAATGTTCCCGCATCTTGACTAGCAGCTTTGTCCCAATATCGAACTGTTCGAACCACGTCTACCGGATTAGGAGATTTGTCCACATACACAAAATGGTCAACACGAAACATTCCACCGCCAGGTGGGGTTGGGTCCTGCCCAATTTGCCCTGCATAACCATACTGCCCCAAGTCAGATTCCAAGTCTTCTAAGGTCTTCCATGTCAACCTATTAGGGTCGAGCAAGTCATTCACATAATGCTTGGCCAGTTCTGCAGGCTTCACCTTATCCTTATAATTCCGGATTTCTCCGGGCATACAAATATGCTTAACATTATCTTTTTGCTTGGCCAGAATGTGTCCGGTCGGATCATCCTGATGCAGTCTCTGCATTATTAGCAACGTCGGGGTTACTGCTTTATCGGTTTTCCTTGTCGAAAGGGTTTGTTCCATCCAACGGTTCGCGTTGGCCAGTTCCACCTCTGAAACTGCTTGTGTTGGATTCAAGGGATCGTCCACAATCAGAATATCCCCATGAAACCCCGTCAATGTACCTCCTACTGACGTAGAATATCGATATCCCCCCTGCCTGACTCTTCCCCCTAACCCAGTTTCCTTCTTAGCTATCCTAAAGTTACTTTTAGTGTCCTTATCCTCTTTTATGGTAATGTCCGGATATACATCCAAAAATGCCGGAGATCGTATTAAATCCCGACAGTATTCCGCTGATTCCAATGATAGTGCTCCCGAATACGATGCCGTAATGAAGCGCATCCATTCCCACTTGGTCCAGCACCAGACCGGGAACATAATACTACACGTAATAGTTTTAGTGCTGCCTGGGGGGACATTTATCACTAAATCATACTCCCGCGCCTCACCACGTGACACGCGCTCTGCCAAAATCTCCAACTCCTTACATAAATACTCAATGTGCCAGTTCCCCTTAAAATCGTGAGCTGACACAAAATCCCAAAAATACTGTATAAACGTATATAAACTCCTATTATTGAGTTCCCTCTGCAAAAGCATAGGATTCTCCAGTAAATGTTGCATTACCTTCTCCTTAGATAGGGCTACTCCATTATTCTGCTCCACTATCTACCCCCGGCTTTAATTGCTTAATCCCTATCTGCTTTAACAACTGCATCTCTTCCGTACTAACCTTCGACAAATCAAACTGATTAATCTGAATATTCGTAGTTCCACCTTCACCAAGACCTTTCGGTGAAGCCGACCAGTTCTCCTTTTGCCTCATGCTTAACCATTTTGCTGCCGACCATGGATCTGGTAGTTTCCTCTTCTTTATCGTTATCGTAGTGGGAATACCATCAACCATCTTCGTAACCTCTTCCTCGTACTCATAACCAATTGCACACTTATATAAACTTGCAGCCACAGCACCATCAGCTGGCATTTCACCCATTGCTAAAGCCACAGCGAACTCCTTATGGTTCTTTTTCCAATTGTTTATGGTATTTACTGTGACACACATGACTGCTGCTATTTGTGCAAGGGATGCACCGAGTAGAGCCAGCTCCTGTACTTGCCTCGGACGATCAGAGTTATACTTGCCGTACAAGTACCCCATGTCTTCATTCTCAATAATTGCATCGTTAAACTTGCCCATGTCTTTCTTCTTACTTTAAACTTTTAGAAAGATACGCATTATGTGTGCACGCCCGTAGGCGAGTTATCCACAAGTTATAAACCCACATGTGGCTATTTAACATGTGGGTTTTAGCCACAAGTTGGAAAGCGAGTTGTGGCTCCAATAAAAATTTTCAAAATTTATTGTAAGGATTGGTGTTTCCAAATTTTATTGTAAAAATTGTGGAGGGTGTGTTCAGCACCTCGTGCTTTATCGCACCGGCAGAACGACCCGCCCCCCTTTGCCTGGTTGCTCTCGGTCCCGGATCCCTGATCTATATAATTATAACTCGCTGTTACTGTTGCTGTTATTTGGTTTACATTATAAACTACTTTATAAAGCTAACTACTTTGGGGCTGTTGCGTTCAAAAATTATCGGCTTATACACAATATTTTTAAAGTATTGTTAAATTAGTTGTTAAAAGATTTGTTTATATGATATGCTATACCTACATTTGTATAGTAAGAATGCAGTAATTAAGAGTCTGCACCGGACACAAGGCAAGAGATACACTATACTAATTTAATACATAATACAATGATAGCACAAGACCACGATAACGAGATGTACGAAAGTATCACATTTACCAATGGTGTTACTGATCACTTTTATAGTGCCTACTTACATCATATTAATTTTATATGCGTATGTTATGGCCTGGATATAGATAAGTATACCGATTTTCTATATGCTGAGACTATTTACTCTAATAACTAACTAATCTATTTGCTTTACTTACTTAATACCTTATTACAATGATACATTTAAACGCATCTAAGCATATTAAAATACATTCCTTACTTAATACCTTATTACCTGCATTGCTTTGTTTACTTATTGGCTCTGCATTCCTTTATATGGGTATTGATATTTTTACCAGTACAGGGACCTTATTAGATAAAATTATGTTATCCCTTGTTTTATTTGTTAGTTCCTTTGGTTTTTATTTCCTCACTGGTATTATTGTAAAGGATGCTATTAGGGATTTTTGTAAGAAATAAACATTTATTATTATTGATATTTAATTTATAACCTAATTTAATACTTATTATTATGAACGATATTACAATGTACAACGATGAAGAGTTAAGCCTGTTATTTATGAATGATGAAAGTCTTTATAATGATTTTATGGCCTGTGTTAGACGTGGCCGTTTTGATTATCTGGAAGAGATAGTAAAAGATAATTTTATCTATACTTCTGAACAATTTACAGACCTGGAAGAGACATTTAACAATGAAATAGAAGAGTATAATAACTAATATTAATAAAGCTGGTATTTTTACCGGCTTATTTTGCCCGTTAAATTGATAACCTGGAAATAATAAAAGGTACAAGTTTGATTCTTGTTACGGGCGCAAAATTATAAACATTAACCAAACTTTAATACATACTATTATGATTAAAAAGGAACGCATAATTAAAAAGATTGAAGATAACAAAGAAATTCAAAAAGGTATTAATAAACTTAACTATTTTAATACTGAGGATTTTTATAATTCTGCAATCCGGTACATTAAAGCTATAAAACAAGGTAGAATTATTTGTACTATTGGTTCTGTTTCCTCATCCGGGATGAGTAGAACTATTAAGTTCCTGGAATGTAGCAAAGGAACGCATAATTACAACTATCTTAATTTCTTTGCCTTTTTTAAGGCTCTTAACTTTATAGAAGCTAGAAATAAAAACCATTATTTTAGTATTGGTGGTTGTGGTATGGATATGATCTTCCATACAAATTACACTATTATTCATAGATTGCATAGATTAGGCTTTATTAGTCGCAAAGAATGTGATTATTTGGCGCAACAAACTCCATCTGTTATATAGATTATTTATAAACATTAACCTATTTAATAACTACTATTATGAATAAAACTAACTTAAACATGCTTTTTGTGGATCTTTTGCCTTCTTATGCTTTTATTGCTACCATTGAACCAATGACAAAGAAAGAGTTTATAAAAGCCGTTATTCGCACCTATTCAAAAAGCAATACAAGGAATAATATATTTATTGCAGCCATTGAAAGATCTACATTTGATACAATAAGATTATCAAATGACAGATCCGCTATTTTATTTAATCAATAACCTGTAATATCTATTAAATTACCTGGTATATTATAAACATTAACCAAATTTATCTATTATGTACATTTTAATTCCTTTATCAATTATTATTTTATTAGCTCTAAAGACTTATAAAAGTGAATCGCAAAATGATGGCGAATTGAATTATTAATTATTACCTAATCTTTTTTATTATGATTAATGCAAATTTATATTTTAAACAGTCTGTAATTAGTAATATTTTAATGCTTACTGATTATTTACCGGCTTATTCCTATTCTTATGATGAGTTAATTAAATGCGATCTAAGCAATTTGGAAGCAATACGGGATAATATGATACCGGAATACAATAAGGTTGTTAAACAGGCTTAAATTAGCCTTAAACAAGCTTTAAATTGATAACCTGGTGATTAGTAATTAATAACCTAATAAATAGAAATTATGTTAAACTGTGACCAATGCAATATTATGTATATTAATGGTGTTAGATGTCATGAAACAGGCTGCCCGGATGCCTGGAAAGAGCCAAAAGAATGTAAATGGTGTGGATCTATATTTATACCAGATACAAAAGATCAAATTTGCTGTTCTGAAGATTGTGCAGAAGCATATAATAATTAATAAAATAAAGTTATGTCAAATCAAACCAAAATAGAAGCCTGTAATATGGTAAATAGATTAATCAAAATACATGGTAAAAATAGTAAAGTTATACGATTAAGGATATTAGATATTGTTAACTCTGAATATTACCATTGTTCTAATACTTATGTTACTGCAATGTGGGATGAATATAATAGTATTTTTCCCTCTTAATTAATAAATAATCAAACTATAGAAATAATGAAAAAAGTATTTACAAGCAAAGACGAAATTTCCCATCTTTGGGCATCTCAGGCACAAAATGAAGCTACAAATTCCGGACGCAATTTTTTCTATTCCGGCTTAACTATTTACTCTTATGGGTATCACTTTGCTATAGCTCAAATATATGCAAAGGATAATAATATAGTATTTGTTAACTCCAATAGCTATTCAAATACTACTTCCGGGCACCAACAAACTGTTAAATATGCGATTAATCATAAAACAGTCTTTGAGGTGCCTTTTGTGGCATTGAATGCAAAATACTGCAAAGATTCACATATAAAGAACATTAAATACTATTTATCCGAAATTGAGCGTTTTATTAACAAACATAAAAACGCTCGTAAATATAGCTATAAAGGCGAAATTGAGAGTAATTTAAACCAACTCCAGGGATATGTTAAATTATTTAAGATCCGGTCCCTATTGACAAAAGCAGAAAAGGAATTATTAAATATATCCGATATTGATACTCTTTTCGAAAACTGTGATTTTACCAGGATAAGAGAAAAAAGGGTAAAAAGCGAGACAGCAAAGCAAAAAAAGAAATTACAAACTAATCTTAATGCCTGGACCGGATGTAAAATACCTTACAAACATGGTAAAGTATATTTGAGGGTAAAAGGTGATAATATTGAAACTTCACAAAGCGCAAATGTACCGATTAAAGAAGCTAAAATATTATACTTAAGGATTAAGACCGGCAAAGATATAAAAGGCTTTAAAATCGGCTATTATACTGTTATTAGCCTTAATGGTGACCTAAAAATAGGTTGTCACAGTATTACAAGGGACGAAATGAACAGGATTGCAAAAGAATTGAATTGGGATAACTAAAAATATAATATTTGGGTGCAGTAAAAACTTGTTGGTATGATAGGTAAAACAATGATTGCAACATTGGGCAAAAACCACGCGGAAGATTTTAGTTAACATGTGAATTATCGCAATAAAGAAAGTTGTCACCGCTGCACCCATTTATTTAATAAGATATACTAACATTATAATATTTTAATAAACCAAACTTATTTTACTTTACTTAAAATTATACTATTATGATTAATACAAATAGAGTGCATGATATGGCAATAGCAATAGACAATGAAAGCCTTGATATTTATATTGACAATGGACCGGATAAAGATCCTATTCATTTAATATATTATCATATTGACGAAGTGAAAGAAGATCCTGATATAGCTATTTGCATGAGCAGAGCTATTGAATTATTTTATACTAATCCTATACAATTAATCGAAATAGCAAATAATTAATAAATAACCAAACTTATTTTATTATGACAACCTGGAATTATCAATATAGATATGTTATAGGCGGTAAAACATATCGAAACGGCTTTATATGGTATGTTTACCTGGACTTTAAAAATAGTAATACCATTGATCTTATCATTTTCTTAAACTAATTAAACTATAAATATTATGGATAAAAAAGAATTAAAAATACAAATCAGACTTTGCCTATTAAGGTATAAGAATAATAAAGACTTTGATCTAGTAATGGCTGAAAATTATATGCAAAGATTAATAACGTCAGCACAGGATAAAAACCCAAAACATTGCACCTATAAACAAAAGTGCATTAATCAAAATTGCTTAGATGGTTTTCCTTGTGAATACCATGAAGATTTTATTGATAAAACAAATAAATAGAAATTATGAGAACTATCGACAAAATAATAACAAAGGTAAACTGTAAATTTGGGGCACCAATGGGTCGAAATGATAAAGGTGATATAAATAAAGTAGGTAATAAAAAAGTATTTGATTGTGCCATACCATTAAATAGTGGATATGATAAAGGCGGTGCATATTGGGGGTATCCCTCTAATCTAAGAGTTAGTTATACTAAAGATCTAACTTTTATATCTTTTTATAGAGAAGAATAAACCTATGAAAATACTATTTATAATATTCCTGTTATTTAACTTATTATTACCTGCTAAACAGGAAAGCAAAGCAAAAACACCTGAGAAGTATATTATAGGCCGTTTTACGGTAGTTAAAGACTTCCAGGGATACCAGGCATCCACAAAAGATACAACAGGCTTACATTGCTCGACAATGTACAAAGCAATTAATGCAATTAAATAACCAAATAAATATATTATTATTATTATGAAAGAAGATTTTAATTACATATCACTTGAAAAAGTTGATGCCGGATTAATCATAACTATCAACAAAGATGGTATTGAGGAAATTGATGATAGTTATATGGAGCTTGGAGGCCATATACATTATAACGCAGCTTATGAATTATTTGATGGTGTAAGGGGTAATTCAGAATATAAATACTTTGATGATATTGGAGATGCCGGATTTGGTTTAACTTCTGCCCCTGGAATTACAGAAGGTTATTATTATGATGATAATGGCTATTTAACAGACAAAGGAAACGACAACTCAAAAGTTTATTATTATGATAAATATATGATAACTAGCTTTGTTGACGAGCTATACCATACCGGTAAAGTATTTTTTAATGAAGCTTAACAAATAAACACCCAATAAATTCCCATGATACCACAAAGGCCCATAAAAGATAAAAAAGCCACAATAGGTAAAAATGATAAAGGTGAACAAATAATTAAAATTGTTTATCCCTATAATCTTGAAACTCTATTTCAGATTAGAACTTTACCTGGTCGCAAATATCATAAAAAGCAACAATGTTGGTCTGCTCCTATTCATGTGGGCACTATAAAAACATTGGTCGAATGGAATTTTTCTATTGACCAGCATTTGTTGCAATACCTTCAGGATATTGATTATAAGAAAAACACAATAGTTAAGGATGGCATTAAAGGGCTCAAAGGTACTCCGTATGCCTTCCAATATGAAGGTGTGGCTTTTATTGATAGTAAACATGGAAGGGCCTTAATTGCAGACGAAATGGGATTAGGTAAAACAATACAAGCTATTGCCTGGTTACAATTACATCCTGAAATTCGCCCTGCTATTCTTGTGGTCCCGGCTTTCTTAAAATTGAATTGGGAAAGAGAATTGTATAAATGGATGCCAGATCCAAATCCTGAGATTCTAAAAGGTAAAAAAGTACATGTTCCAAAAGGTGATATTATTATTATAAATTATGATATTTTGCAGGCGTGGGGAAAAACATTAAAGGCCGTTAATCCAAAAGTTATTATAGGGGATGAAATTCACCTAGTGAAGAACAATAAAGCACTGAGAACCAAAGCATTAAAAATGTTAGCCAAAGGTGTTCCTCATTTTATTGCACTCTCCGGTACTCCTATTGAAAACAGACCTATTGAAATATTTAATGCGGTAAACATTATTGATCCCGAAGTATTCCCAAATGACTGGAAGTTTAAGGAAAGATATTGTGGAGCAAAATATAATGGGTTTGGATGGGATTTTAACGGAGCTACAAATATTCCTGAATTACATACTACCCTATCAACTACCGTAATGCTCAGGAGAAAAAAGAAGGATGTACTAAAAGAATTACCTAATAAAGTCTGGTCCTTTGTTCCAATGGAATTAGACAATAGAAAAGAGTATACAGAAGCAGAAAATAACTTTATTCAATGGGTCCATACTACAAAGGGTGAAGAAGCCGCAGAAAGGGCAAAAGGAGCCGAAATGTTATCTTCTATTGAAGCATTAAAACAGCTTGCAGTAAAAGGGAAACTAAATCAGGCAATGGATTGGGTTGAGGACTTTTTACAATCAGGTAAGAAATTAGTAATATTTGTAACCCACAAATTTGCTATGCAATTTATAATGGATGAATTTCCTGATATTAGTGTAAAAGTAGATGGATCTGTTTCAACAAAGAAAAAACAGGAAGCAGTCGACCAATTTCAAAATAACAAAAAGATCAAATTATTTGTAGGAAATATAAAAGCTGCCGGTGTTGGTATTAATTTAACTGCTGCCAGTGATGTAGCATTTTTAGAATTACCCTGGACCCCGGGGGCATTAGAACAAGCATCGGACCGAGTTCATAGAATTGGTCAAAAGAATAGTGTTTCCATTTATTATCTTCTGGCACATGAAACAATAGAAGACAGGATTGCAACAATGATTGACAAGAAAAGGAAAGTCCTTGACGGAATTCTTGATGGAAAAAATACAGATAGTGGATCATTATTAACCGAATTACTAAAACAATTTTAATTATGAAAATGTACAAAGTTTTTAATCCAGATTGGACTTGCAAAGGGTTTCAATATGAAATAGGCAAGACATATACACATGAAGGTGATATCTCAATGTGTAATACAGGATTTCATGCCTGTAAAAAAGCTGTTGATTGCTTTAGTTATTATTCTTTTGACCCTGAAAACAAGGTTGCAGAAGTTCATCTTACGGGTGGGCTTAAGCATGGTAGCAATAAATCAGTTGGACATAAGATTAAGATAGTTAAAGAAATTAAATGGGAGGAATTATTGACAATGGTTAATACTGGCGTTGGTAATAGTGGGTACAGTAACTCAGGGGACAGGAACTCAGGGAACAGGAACTCAGGGAACAGTAACTCAGGGTACAGTAACTCAGGGTACAGTAACTCAGGGTACAGTAACTCAGGGTACAGTAACTCAGGGTACAGTAACTCAGGGGACAGTAACTCAGGGGACAGTAACTCAGGGAACAGTAACTCAGGGTACAGTAACTCAGGGAATTACAATACTGGTCATTTTAATTCTATAACACCTGAAGACATCCTAGTATTTAATAAGCCTTGTAAAAGAAGCATTTGGGATAAGGCAATAAAACCTACTTTTATCTATTTTGAATTAAATGAATGGGTATGGTGGTCTTTTATGTCAGACAAAGAAAAGGCTATCAACAAAGATGCTTTCGTTACGGATGGCTATTTAAAGACTTTCGGCTACAAAGAAGCATGGAAGATGGCTTATGATAAAGCAAGCAATAATGATATTAAACTATTGAAAGAACTTCCAAATTTTAATACAATCGTTTTTGAAGATATTACAGGAATAAAAGTTAAATAATTACTAACCTTTTAAAATCAAAAATCATGGCAAAATTAACATGTAGAAAACAATTAGCAGTAAACTGCAAAAAGCTGAAGACAGACAACAAAGGACTTGTTCAAAAAGTTCAGCTGAAAATCAAAGAAGTTGAAGGTAACAAAATTAGACACATGGAAGAGATTTCCAGACTTCAACTGCAACTCAAAATTCAGAAAGCTAACTCTGAAGCTATGACTGAGAGATTTCAAAATGCGCTGAAAGCATCTAAAAAATGGTATCAAATCATTATTAAAGTGTGAAATTATGAAAAAACTAATCGTAAAATTATTCAAGTGGATTGCAAGTTTATTTGCAAAGAAAGTAATAGAGGAGAAAACTTATGTAACTCCTCCTAAC